>Ga0123337_10000066_pt1 | contig 217006 bp, 231 predicted proteins | sample frozenSSSSmetaG_FD_89792 | JGI IMG/M metagenome (GOLD analysis project Ga0123337, IMG submission 89792) | Glacier valley bacterial and archeal communities from Borup Fiord, Nunavut, Canada, to study Microbial Dark Matter (Phase II) -... | ecosystem: Environmental > Aquatic > Freshwater > Ice...
ATACGACCACAGACTGGAGAGAATTGGGCATCCCGTCCGCTCTGCCATACACAAGCTCCAGATCGGCAGATTAGTAGTTGGGTGGGTGACCACCAGCGAATACCTGCTGTTGTATGTTTTTGGTCTTTTACTTTGCTGCTTTATGGATATGATGGCGAGGATGCACAGGATAACGGGGAAACCACAGGGAATAGAGCAGACGGATCACGAGATAATAAGCTAGGACGGAAAGATGCGCGGATGAAAAGGGGTATAAATCATTTTAAACAGTAAGATGAGCTACTGCGTCCTACAGCACCGATTATCTCGTCCCTTCAAGAACACCCAAATGTCCGTCAATGGTGCTCCAAATATCCTTCGTCGGCATCTTCTGCCGACTACCCCCATTTTCCGCTTCTTTAATCCAAACATCCTCGCCGTCAGCATTTTCTCGAGCCTTGCGAATACTATACCCAAGCATTCCCTCCAAACTCTCCAACACCTTCGTGGCCTCCTCAACCGCCGTCTTTCCCTCATCCACACTCATACACACCGCCTCCATAGTCTCAATACTCGCCGCCTCAGCCGCATACGCCCATTCTTTCGCCCTGTGGCTCACACCAGGAGCCTCTTTAACCACAATGCCCATCTCATCCGCAAAGGTCGGCGCCATGCCCCTATTCCTGTGTCCACTCTGCGGAGGCAGTGGGTACTTGACTAGTAAATGGCTTTCCTCGGCCAGACGATCGAAGACCTGTAGCGTCTCCTTGTTCTGCTTCGCTAGGCTGGTCGTGAGATGCGAGCGCTGCTGCGTGAGGGATTTCTGCTCGCGAGAGACGGCCAGGAGTTCGGACAGATAGGGCGTGATATAACGGACCATCTCGTCTGTCTTGCCCGTATTCCGAGTTTGAGAGTCCGCAGGGGCGTCGTTCGCCTGGGCTGTGCTCGGCACGTCAGGGATAATGGGTCTTCCGATGGCTTCGAGAAATCGTTTCCGAGCCTGGAGATACTGCGTATACTTCGCACGCACCTCATTGACAGCTTGCTCAATAGGCTTGTCTGCGTCGGGAGCTTCACGTACATCATGGGTTTCAAAATCCGAGATTTCGCCGGCCTTGCCGAGTTCCTCTTCCACCCAGTTGATGAGCTCATTCCTGGTTTTTCCAAGAGCTTTGAGGATCTGTTGCGAATCTGCGGGTTTGGCGGAGCTGGTCGGGCGCCGCGACTTCTTTTGCTCGGCTTGGACTTCGGAGAGAAGTTCCTTCTCGGATTTGAGAAGCATCTTGGCGCGGAGGACGTCTTTTTCGAGGTCTTGGATGAGGTCTTCTAGGTTGATGGCTGGTGAGGGGGAGCCGCTGTGGGAGGCTGATGAGACGATATCTGCTGGTAGCTGTGGGAGCGCAGCGGTGCTAGCGGCTGGTTGCTCAAGGAACGAAGTAACGGCTGAAGTCTTGCTCGCCAAGCCATCAATATAGTCTTGAAGAATACGTAGACGTTCATATTTTTGCTTCTGTTTGACTAAAGCCAGATATGGATCCAAAGACGCTTCTTCCACTTTCTGGCTACTGGACTTTTGTGTTTGATTGCTGAGTCTAGCATATTCTTGGCGTGCCTTAATGTTTGCTTTCAGTGCCTTCAAATATTCCCTTTGTAGACCATGAGATTTGGAGGCAGTTGGTTGAATTGTGGCTGACTCGCTGACCAGCGAAATAGGGGCGAGGAGCTGGCCATCCCCCTTTTCGTCAACTTGAGATTTGAGGTGGAGGGCTAAAATGCGCCTGATATGTGCTGCTTCCTGTCGGCTTTTGATGTATGGAGCAAGAGATTTCTGCGCCGCAGAAACGGCTGGACTAATTGATGAAGCTGGCTCCATGCTGGGACTTCTGTGGAAGATGATGTGCAATTCGCTGTCTATTGGTTCTCAGTTGTTTGTAAACACGTGCAGTCGCGTTTGTACGCGCCACTGGCGCTTATCGCTTCACAATCACCAGAGTCTATATGCTTAAGCGAGGCGACTTCACTGTGCTAAATTATTTTGCAACATTCAAGGCAACCGTCAGGCCCTTCAAGATCAACTAAACGTTTCTATATTGAAAATTGCGCGTTGTCGACACATTAATTTGGTGCTTTATCGACAGACAATAAACGTAGGGTCTCAAACTGTTCAGATAGCCCTCCTGCAAAGGACAAAACTCACCTCGCAACAACCGCCTCATTCATAGACCGCCACCATGGCGGACCAACAACGCGATGTTTCACAATACAAATACTCGGCAATGTCGAACTTGGTGCTGCAGGCTGACCGAAGATTTGTTACCCGCCGCACCGATGAAGTTACAGGAGATCCAGAGTCTCTTGCAGGGCGCCTCAGTATCCGAGACATGGGATCGCGCACCGCGCGTGAGGCTCTGCCTAAACAGAAGAAGAAGGCGACTGGTCTGCCAGATGTTGAGCGCGGAGGTCTAAGGGAAGGAGAAGATGTGTTGGCACGAGAGCAGCGAAAGCGCAAACGTGGAGAACCAGCACAGCTTCGCGGAACAGGCATTCTGTCGGCGGCCGATGCGGTGGTGGAAGGAATCCGATACAGACCGAGGACACCTGCGACAAGGGCGATATACGATCTCATAATCACAACTGTGGCGAATAATCTGGGCGATGTTTCTCATGAGATTGTACGAAGTGCTGCAGATGCTGTTTTGGAATATCTGAAGGACGATGATATGAAGGATTTCGATAAGAAGAAAGAAATTGACGATTTGCTGGGTACGACTATGAATCCAAAACAATTTAATGAACTGGTCAACCTTGGGAAGAAGATCACGGATTATGAGGCGCAGGACGAGGATGAGGAGATGGAGGAAGCTGGTATCCACGGAGAAGGAGCAGAAATTGATGATCGGCAAGGTGTCGCTGTTGTATTCGACGAGGAGTCAGATGAGGAGGGCGGACAAATGCTCAACGAAATCCGAGACGAATCTTCAGAAGAAGAGGAGGAAGAAGAAGAGGAAGGCGATCGAGAGGAGAACTTAGAGTCTGAAGAGATAGCATTGGCTGGTGGTGCTGGCAGGGATCGAGCTGAAGAGGAGGAAGATTTGGTGGGTGGCGAGGCCATGGTCCTAGATTCATCTGCCGACCGCAGCGGGCCGAAGCCCTCAGCAAAAGACAAGGCAATACCCGCTCGCGAAATTGATGCATATTGGTTGCAGAGACAGATTGGCCAAATTTATTCTGATGCGCACGTACAACAAGTCAAGACCCAGCAAGCCTTACAGATCCTTTCTGGTCTATCAGAAGATGGACAAGAAAAACCTCTACGCGAAATTGAGAATGACTTGATGGAACTCTTCGATTACGAGCATCACGAACTTGTACAAAAGCTGATTTCGAACCGGGATAAGGTCGTGTGGCTTACTCGTCTTGCCAGAGCTGAGGACGATGAAGCTCGCGGTGTCATTGAGCGTGAAATTGCTTCCGAAGGTCTTAGATGGATTCTGGACGAACTCAAGGGTCGCAAAGTATCTGTTGATGGCGGAAAGGGCAGGAAGCTGGAGATCAAAATGGACATTGATGTACCAGCGGAGTACATTAAGGGACCTCCGACTGAGCAAGCTAAGGAGGGTGGTCTCGTAGGTGGTTTGCAGCCCAGGAAGCTCATTAACTTGGAGAATCTCATATTCGAACAAGGCAATCATTTGATGACCAATCCCAAAGTCAAGCTTCCTGATGGTTCCACGAAACGCACATTCAAGGGATATGAAGAAATTCATGTCCCGGCTCCTAAAAAGCGCAGCGACCCAACGGATAGAGATATTCCTATTACAGAGATGCCTGAGTGGTCTCGTATTCCATTCGGAACGACATCCAAGTTGAACAAAATCCAGTCCAAATGCTTCCCTACCGCGTTTGGTGACGATGGAAATATGCTCATTTGTGCTCCAACCGGATCTGGCAAGACCAACGTCGGCATGCTGGCCATTCTGAGAGAAATCGGAAAGAATCGAAACCCTGAAACAGGAGAAATCAATCTGGATGCTTTCAAGATTGTATATATTGCTCCGCTGAAGGCTCTTGTACAAGAACAAGTTGGCAACTTTGGGGCGAGATTAAAGCCTTATGGAATCCAGGTTTCTGAGCTTACTGGTGATCGCCAGCTCACGAAGCAACAGATTGCCGACACGCAGATCATTGTCACAACGCCTGAGAAATGGGATGTGATAACGCGCAAGGCGACTGATATGAGCTATACCAATCTGGTACGACTGATCATTATCGATGAAATCCATCTACTGCATGACGACCGTGGACCAGTTTTGGAGAGCATTGTGGCCCGAACAATCAGAAAGATGGAGCAGACAGGTGATCCGGTGCGTTTAGTTGGCCTTTCCGCCACTCTGCCAAATTATCGAGATGTCGCCAGCTTTTTACGTGTCGATCCGTTGAAGGGTATGTTCCATTTTGACGGCTCTTTCCGCCCATGTCCGTTACGCCAGGAGTTTATTGGTATCACTGAGAAAAAGGCAATCAAACAGCTCAAGACTATGAACGATATTACGTATACGAAGGTTCTGGAACATGTTGGAACTAATCGCAATCAAATGATCATTTTCGTTCATTCGAGAAAGGAGACTGCTAAGACCGCGAAATATATAAGAGACAAGGCCTTGGAAGAAGAGACGATTGGTCAAATTCTTCGAAGTGACGCTGGTAGTCGTGAGGCTTTGACCACGGAAGCCGACTCTGTCAATGATCGGGATCTGAAGGATTTACTCCCATATGGCTTTGGTATACATCATGCTGGTATGACCAGACCTGACCGAACATCTGTTGAAGATCTCTTCAATGATGGTCTTATCCAAGTATTGGTGTCCACAGCAACCCTGGCTTGGGGTGTCAATCTTCCAGCTCATACAGTTATTATCAAAGGCACTCAAATTTACTCTCCTGAGAAGGGTAGCTGGGTGGAACTGAGTCCTCAAGATATACTGCAAATGCTGGGACGAGCTGGCCGCCCTCAATATGATACATACGGAGAGGGTATCATCATCACTTCACAGACGGAAATGCAATATTACCTTTCACTTCTTAACCAACAGTTACCCATCGAAAGTCAATTTGTTAGCCGACTCGCGGATAATCTTAATGCTGAAGTCGTTCTTGGTAACGTTAGAACTAGAGACGAAGGTGTTGAATGGCTTGGATACACCTATCTGTTTGTGCGCATGTTGCGTTCCCCTGGACTTTATCAAGTTGGTGCGGATTATGAGGACGATGATGCTTTAGAACAAAAGCGTGTGGACCTCATTCATTCCGCCGCAATTGTCCTCGAAAGATCGAGCCTCGTCAAGTACGACAAGAAAACAGGCAGACTGCAGCCTACCGAGTTGGGACGCATCGCATCGCATTATTATATCACCCACAGCTCGATGCTTACCTACAACCACCACATTCAGCCCTCTATCACCCCAATTGAGCTTTTCAGAATCTTCGCTCTTAGCGATGAGTTCAAGTTCATTCCAGTTAGACAGGACGAGAAATTGGAGCTTGCCAAGTTGTTAGGACGTGTTCCAATACCTGTCAAGGAGAGCATTGAGGAGCCTCACGCCAAGATCAACGTTCTGCTTCAAGCATATATTTCTCGCTTGAAGCTTGAGGGCCTGGCTTTGATGGCCGACTTGGTTTATGTAACTCAATCTGCCGGCCGAATCCTTCGTGCGATCTTCGAAATTACTCTCAAGAAGGGCTGGTCCTCTGTGGCTAAGACTGCATTGGAGCTTTGTAAGATGGCAGAAAAGAGAATGTGGCCAACGATGACACCGTTGAGGCAGTTCCCAAGCTGTCCTCGCGATATAATTCAAAAGGCTGAGCGCATTGACGTACCCTGGGTGAATTACTTCGACTTGGATCCTCCACGCATGGGAGAGATACTCGGCTTGCCAAGAGCTGGCAAGACCGTCTGCAACCTCGTGTCCAAATTCCCCAGATTGGACGTTCACGCACAAGTTCAGCCTATGACCAGATCTATGCTGCGGGTTGAATTGACCATTACACCCAAGTTCGAATGGGACGATGAGGTGCACGGCTTAGCTGAGAGCTTCTGGATTATCGTAGAGGATTGTGATGGCGAAGATATTCTCTTCCATGATCAATTTCTCTTGAGGAAGGACTATGCTCAAGCTGAAATGAATGAGCACTTGGTGGACTTCACAGTTCCTATTTCGGAGCCAATGCCACCCAACTATTTCGTTACAGTGGTATCTGATCGGTGGATGCACTCAGAAACGAAGCTTGCTGTCTCATTCCAAAAGCTCATTCTACCAGAGAAATTCCCTCCTCACACCCCTCTTCTGGATCTTCAGCCTCTGCCAGTATCAGCTTTGAAGGCTCAGGATTACGTTGGACTTTATCCTAACTGGGAACGTTTCAACAAGGTCCAAACCCAGACGTTCAACTCACTCTACACAACTGACGAAAATGTTTTCATTGGTGCCTCAACTGGCAATGGCAAAACCGTATGTGCTGAATTTGCTCTTCTACACCATTGGTCAAAGCCTGACGCGGGTCGTGCCATTTACATTGCTCCCTTCCAAGAGCTTGTTGATTTGAGACTCCAGGATTGGCAAGCCCGCTTATCTGGTCTTCGTGGAGGCAAAGAAATTGTCAAATTGTCTGGTGAGACGACTGCGGATCTCAAGCTGCTGGAACGTGGTGATCTCATTCTTGCTACACCAACGCAGTGGGATGTACTTTCGAGACAATGGCAGAGACGAAAGAACATCCAAAACGTCCAGCTCTTTATTGCAGATGAGCTGCATATGCTTGGTAGCCAGGGTGGATATGTTTACGAGATTATTGTCTCTCGTATGCACTATATTCGTTCGCAGACTCAACTTCCCATGCGTATTGTTGGTCTGAGTGTCCCACTCTCTAATGCTAGGGACATTGGCGAATGGATTGATGCGAAGAAGCATACAATCTATAACTTCAGTCCTCATGTTCGCTCTGTCCCTCTAGAACTGCATATACAATCTTTCACCATCCCGCATTTCCCATCTCTGATGCTTGCAATGGCAAAACCGACATATCTCAGCATATTGCAAATGTCTGCAGATAAGCCGGCAATCGTCTTCGTACCGAACAGAAAGCAAACTCGCAGTACGACTCGCGACTTGTTGACTGCCTGCATTGCAAGTGACGATGAGGATCGCTTCTTGCATACGGATCCAGAGCAGTTGCAACCTTTGTTAGAGAGGATACACGAAGAGGCCCTTGCGGAATCCCTTTCGCACGGTATTGGATATTATCACGAGGCGCTGAGCACAAGTGACAAGCGTATCGTTAAGCATCTCTTCAATAATGGTGCCATCCAGGTTCTAGTTGCATCGAGAGATGTATGCTGGGAACTCGACTGTACGGCACACCTCGTTGTAGTTATGGGAACTCAATACTTTGAAGGAAGAGAACATCGCTATGTTGACTATCCTTTGAGTGAGGTGCTGCAAATGTTTGGCAAAGCCACTCGACCACTCAAAGACAAAATAAGCAGGGGAGTTCTGATGGTGTCTGCCGTAAAGCGCGATTATTATAAGAAATTCTTGAGTGAAGCGCTTCCGATCGAGAGTCATCTGCAGGTATATTTGCATGATGCATTTGTCTCAGAGATTAGCACGAAGATGATCGAATCTGCCGACGATGCGATCAACTGGACGACATTCACGTATTTTTACCGACGACTGTTGGCGAATCCAAGCTATTACAGTCTCACAGATACCTCGCATGAGGCTCTCAGTGCTCATCTTTCAGAATTGGTTGAGACCACATTGAAGGACCTCGCTGATTCTAAGATTATTGACCTGGATGAGGAGGATGATTCGGTGACGCCACTCAACGCTGCTATGATTGCTGCTTACTACAATATTTCATACATTACTATGCAGACATTCCTCCTGTCACTGAGTGGACGCACCAAGCTGAAGGGTATACTTGAGATTGTGACCTCGGCCACAGAATTTGAGTCCATTCAAATAAGACGCCACGAAGACAGTCTCCTTCGCCGCATCTATGATAGAGTTCCAGTCAAGATGGCCGAGCCAAGCTATGATTCGCCACATTTCAAGGCGTTTGTGCTATTGCAGGCGCATTTCTCTCGGATGCAGCTTCCGATTGATCTCGCCAAGGATCAGGAGGTCATACTGACAAAGGTTCTTGGCTTATTGAGCGCCACTGTTGATGTGCTGTCATCTGATGGTCATATCAACGCCATGAATGCAATGGAGATGTCTCAGATGGTTGTTCAAGCTATGTGGGACCGTGATAGCCCTCTCAAGCAAATCCCTCACTTCACGCCGGAAGTCATTAAGGCTGCTAATAGCGCAGGGTATGTATATTCAAATTCATCTTTATCGTACAATACTGATGACCATGTTTCTATTAGGGTCAAGGACATCTTTGAATTTATGGAGGCTATGGATCCTTCTGAGAATCCAAACTATGACGCCCTTATCAAGAAGCTAGGCCTGACACAGCCACAGTTATCACAGGCTGCGAACTTCACGAACTCGAAATACCCAAATATCGAATTGGAGTTTGAGCTTGAAGACCCAGAGGATATTACCGCTGGAGCTCCTGCATACATCAATGTGAAGATTGAGCGGGAAGTCGATGAAGAAGACGAGAATGCTGAAGTCGATACTACGGTTCATGCGCCTTTCTATCCAGTCAAGAAAATGGAGAATTGGTGGTTGGTCGTTGGCGAGGAGAGCTCAAAAACTTTACTGGCCATCAAGCGGATCACTATCGGTCGGAAATTGAATTTACGACTGGAATACACAGTACCGACACCTGGCGAGCACGAACTGAAGCTCTTTTTGATGAGCGACAGCTATGTCGGCGTAGACCAAGATCCGAGCTTCACCGTGACGGTGGCTGAAGGGGTCGATGAAGATGAAGATGAGGATATGGAAGAGTAAGGCCCTATTTACCCCTGAGCGAAGGGCTTGTGTACAGTAGACAGGTGTTTGGATGGATTAGATCATGTCAAGCGTCTTTCAAGCTCCCCTTTGCTGTGGACTTCTATGTCATCCCTTGGTTTGGGCTTTACTTGGCGTGGTTATGTCCTGTTTATAAAGGAGACGCGTCTTGCATCTTGCGTCTGCGTATTGGGTGCGTGCTGAAGGGTTTCGCGCGGCGCGTTAATCAGTTTCTGGTAAGCTCTTTCACTTGATCATTTGACACGTTTGAATTTCGCTGTTGAGGGCTTTGTGAGAGCCTGTATTCTCGGGCTCAAACTGTGGTGGGAGTGACGGAATCAGCTCACCGCATCATAATTCACTCCGTGCGTGTGAGACTCAGCATAACAAGGATCAAATTTATTCTCTCTTTCATCTCTTCGTCTTCTCTCAATACAAGGCGATAAGTCATCTTTCACATCGTCCCTCTTTACTTCGACTGAGGCTGTGGTGACAATAGCTACCAAGGCGAGATTAGCTATTGTTGATCGGTGAGACCATTGTCTTCTGCCTCATCGATCAAGGCACGTGACCAACCGCGCTATTTCTCGCGATCTCAATCGCGAGAGCTCTCCAAACTATTTCCTCATCAACATCATCACTCTGCCATCATTGACGACGCATTAACTTCACTAGCTTCTCATCATCTGCGATCACCACAACGCCTTCAATCCACCTCTGTGTACGACTCTTGAGGCTTTGCGCGTCAATCTTCTGCCATTTGCGTGAAACGCGTCTCCTTTGAGCTCTCTCTCTACTCGCCAATAGTTACGAACTCACACGATATATCACAAACTCTTCTCAAGATGTCTGACGGCGCAAAATCACCTGAGGCTTCTTCAGCTCCATCGGACGCTTCTGTTTCGCGTCCCGGTGATGCGCCCGTAGGAGAGGTGTCTGGTGCTGCTGTCGACGTCACCGATATCAACGGCGTGCCAGCTGCGGAGAGCAAGGAGGAGACATCCGTCACCGATATTGCGAAAGGTAAGGTCATCGCGATCGCTGTTTTCTTCACGCGCTTCGATACGTATGCTAACTATAGCTTCTTATTTTACAGACACCGAGGCAGCCAAGGCTCCTGCTGAAACCGAGAAGCCAGCCGAAGGCAAACCAAAGGGCGAGGCTGATACAGTTGCGGAGGAACCAAAGCCAGAGACGACCGATGAAGGTGCTGCTGCAGGCGCACTTACTCCGGCGTCTGCCCGCAAGTCCAAGTCGCGTCGCAAGTCATCTGGTGCTCCCGAGCACAAGATCAAGAAGCTCAACAAGAAGCAGTCAAAGGCAAAGATGAGCCATCTTGATGCTAAGCCCGGCGAATATTACTTCATCAAGTTCAAAGGATATCCAAAATGGCCTGGCATTATCGCATCCGATGATATGTTGCCAGACACTATCCTCAAGATTCGTCCTGTTACTGCTGCGAGACCTGATGGGACCTATAGAGAGGACTTTGCCGATGGTGGCAAAAATGTCTTAGACCGGACATTCCCCGTAATGTTCCTTGACACAAACGAGTTGTATGTGCCACCGCCATACCCTTGATTCGATCAATTTGACGTGTTTGTCTAACGTCTTCATTGTAGTGCATGGATCCCTAACACAGACTTCGAACCCCTTGATACCGATACTGTCGGCGGAATGCTGCAGGCAAAGATGAGCAAGTCTTTACAGGCAGCTCATACACTGGCAGCGGAAAACCACAACTTAGACTACTTTAAGGACGTACTTCGGGAGTTCGAGGAGAATCGTAGAGCAGCTGCTGAGGCCAAGGAGGCTAGCAAGGCAAAGGCTGCTGCAAAGAAGACCAAGAAGGCCAAAGATGTCGTTGATGAAGAGGAAGTCGAGGAGGACGTTGAGATGGCTGATGTCGACCTCGAGAAGGAAGAGAAGCCAAAGCCTTCTAAGAAGCGCAAGGCCGTGACTGAGGACGACGAGACTGCTGTAAGTTACATGTCAATTCGCAGATGCAAGTTTTCTGACAACAATCAGACACCAAAGCGCACCGATTCGGTGAAGAAGCCAAAGCTTAAGCTCATCTCTACTCCAAAGGCAAACGGAGCCGAAACTCCAAAATCTGCCAAGGAGAAGAAGGAGAAGGCTAAACCAAAGGCCAAGAAGGCAGCGGCAGAGCCTGTGGCGCCGAAGGAGCCAGAACTCAGCTCTGAGGAGAAGAGAAAGATCAAGGAGGTGCGTGAGCTTCTTTACTCCTCCAAAACGGATCTTGCTAATCGTGTAACAGAAGGAGATCTTGTTCTTGAGACACAAGTTACAAAAGGGTTTGCTTACTCGTGATCAACGACCAAAGGAGGAAGAGATGAAGCAAATGTCCGAGTTTATTACCAAGCTTGAGGGGTACTCGGAGCTCGAAGTCAGCATTATCCGCGCTACGAAGATTAACAAAGTATTGAAGGCTATTCTCAAGCTCGATGAGATTCCAAAAGAGACCGAATTCAAGTTCAAAGATCGCTCTTCCGAGCTGTTGGGCAAGTGGAACAAGATTTTAGAAAGCGAGACTCCAGCAGCTGCTCCAGTGCAGACCAATGGCACGTCGAGTAAGGAACTGGTTAATGGAGAAGTCAAGGCTGAGGAAGAGACAAAGACTACCGAGCCAGAGCCAAAGACTGAGGAGGCTGCTCCAGCCGAAGCTCCAGCTACTGACGATGAAGTTGCCATGGAAGATGCTCCTGGGAAGGGAGATGCAAAGCTACAAGCAGAGGAGTCAAAGGAGGAGACAGTTGAGGAGGTAAGAGACTCTGGCTTTTCTTGTTGCATAGTTTAAATCTGACAAATAATAGCCTGCTAAGACCGAAACTGTCACTGATGAGGCAACTTCATAGTCTTGTATTCCTACGGCAAAACAATAGGGCAATTCTCATATTTCCAGGCGAGACGACAAGTCCAATTTCACTTCGATCAGCCGTAATTGCGGTTAGAATCCGAATCAATGGCCAATCCAACGCCTCACGCATAGTTCGATAGCAAACCCCAGACGGCGCTGGTGGCTGCTTCTACTTGCAACTCTTTTTGTAACATCACATATTTATGATCCTGCGTCATCAAAAAATTGCGTCTCTAGTCTGATCCCAGTCATTTGCGCTTTCCATCACCTAGGTTGCACAAATCGGTATTTCCTTTTTTTGATCTTGATGGTAGGAGGAGGGTGCGTTAACGTGGACATTTTTGCGATCCTTTATGGAAGCATGCTCGTGGATTTAGGCAAATAAAACACCAAAAAAACTGATAAATGGCTTCAATCACACGACTTTAGATGGCTTTATGTGGTTGCAATGAAGTAAACCAAAAGACAAATTTTACATGCCCTTTTCAATTAACATAGAATTTCTCCTGTGAACGCGTTGGCCCACAGCCTTGATTACAAGGCGGTGAAGCGCAATCATGTTCTGCCGCAGAAAAAGTTCCTGGCCAACTCGCGCGAACCAGAACTTCTACCATCTCAAGCTCGCGAAGACGTCTGTCCATTCCTCCTCCATCAACCTGCCATATGACACAATAAAATACCATCGTCATGTCGACACCAGCGATCGATTATTTGCGCTTTACCTCCCATAAATCCCTCACTCATCGCCTTGTCCTCTCGACCCTCACAGGCCGCCCCATCCACATCTCTCAAATCCGCTCCTCCTCAGCGCTATCTCCCGGCCTCGCACCACACGAAATCTCCTTTCTCCGCCTCCTCGAAGCGATTACCAACGGCTCTTCTCTTCAGATCTCGTATACGGGTACTACACTCACTTACAACCCTGGCCTCATCACCGGCTCAGTCGCCGGTCTCGGTGCCCATGGCGACGTTATCGAACATGTCCTTCCAGCAACGAATACGAGAGGCGTGAGCTATTTCCTATTGCCACTATGCATGCTCTCACCGTTTAGTAAAGCGCCAGTCAATGTACGATTTACCGGCCCGGGTGTGATCACCAGCGCGACAGAAGCGGGAGATATGAGCGTGGACAGCGTGCGGACGGCCATTCTGCCGCTATACGAGCAGTTCGGCGTTATGTCTGCAAAGCTCGAATTACGTGTCTTGCAACGCTCGTGTGCGGGGCCAGGCGGCAAAGGCGGCGGTGGTATCGTCGAATTGCGTTTTGGAAGCCAACTTCGACTGCCGAAGACACTACACCTCAACAGGAACCCAGGCAGGATAAAGCGCATCCGCGGTGTCTCATACTGCACAGGCGTGAGCGCGAGCAATAATGCCCGGATGATACATGCGGCGCGTGGCGTCCTGAATCCGCTGGTGAGCGATGTGCATATTGCGGCACAGTACGATCAGGCGCCGCTCGTGAGCAGTAATGATAAAGCAGATCCGAAGGGGAAGAAGAGGACTGGAATTGGTTTTGGTCTCAGTCTGGTGGCGGAATCAAGTGCGGGAGTGCTCTATAGTGCAGATGTAGCAGCACCGCCGCAAGGAGGAGTTACTCCGGAAGATATTGGGAAGCAGGCTGCATTTCAGTTATTGGAGACAATATCACAGGGCGGATGTGTCTCGAAGGCTGGAGCACCCACGGCACTGACACTCATGGCGATGGGCTCTGAAGATGTGGGACGCTTGAGAATAGGAAGGGATGTGATAGGTACGGAAGATGTGGTTGGATTAGGGAGAGATCTCAGAAAGTTTGGAGCAAGTGCTTGGGGCTTAAGAGACGTTGATGAGGATGAGAGTGGAGACATTCTTGTTAGTGTTAAAGGCGTTGGTATTGGTAATGTTGGCAGGAAGATAGCTTGATACCATAATGGGAAGGATAAATTCGTAATTTCAATGGCTTCGAACGTCTCGACTGCGGGTTTTGAGTACAGATGATGAATCGATCAGCGTCTAGTCGATGTGGAATTCGGTCTTTAGGCACAATATTCGTACATATGGATCTGACAACCCACGGTTTTATACATAGATATTCCAAAACGCCTCCCAATGCTCGCGCGCCATGCAATCAGATCGTCTAGTCCTATACATTCCATCTCTAATTGCCGTTCAACTCGTCTTGTCTGGCCAAGATTCTAGAGTGTCTATCCACTTCCTCAATGACGCCCTTAATGCCGAGCTGCTCTGAATCGAGCTTCATCTCCTTTCCATCCTCTGTAGGCAAGTATTAGCACTGATTCATATATACAAGCTGCGATAGCCGCTAGCTTCTTCTTGACGGGGTAACCGTCCGAGCCGAGACGTACTGAACTTGACATGGACGAAACTCCTTTCCCTCGACGCCCGTGGCAGGATCTTGGTATCGACCTTCATAGTCGCGCGCGCATTGCCGGGCAAGAAAGAGAGGAACAGACGAGCGGTCTTTGCGCGTGGAGAGAAGGGGTTGAAGACGGTGGAGACTTCGGTGAGGTATCTTGTGATCATCTTGCCGGATTGTGCGACTACCAGAACATCATTAGCATGAAGGTGTAGAGCAGCCATCAATTAACTCACATTGATCGCAGCTTTTATGAGGAGCAACGGGTTGTGGGATTCTAGGATCTGGAGAGCTACTCTATTTCGTCGCGGTCCCGAAGATTCACAAAACTTACCCCATGCTCGCGGGAAGTTCCGTGCCTGCCCGCCCTGTGACGTCTCGGGCCAGCTTTATCACATTGAAAGCACCTTCAGTCAACTTCATCTCCTATCTCCTACTAGCACACAACAGCCTACGGAAACTTTTAATATGTCTTTCGAATCGCTCCAAAAGCGGCTCACAACTCTCCAAGAAACAACTACACAAATTCAAACTCTCATAACTCGACTCGCAAACCTCAAGTTCCCGCCTGGCGCCATCCCTCTGAATTCGAGCTTCTCAGACAATGCTGTCTCTGAGCTGAGCAATGAGATCCACGATACTTTGAAGGAGCAGACTGAAGACCTCGAGCTACTTGAACAAGAGATTAAGGATTTATCTGGTGGGAGGAAGGGCAGCGATAGTGAGACCGATAAGTTACGCCTGCTTGAACGAGCGACGAGAGCAGAGCAAGAGTTAAAGAAGTACTTCTTATATCTAATCGACAAACTGAAGTCATTCTTGAATTATAGATGCTAACCAGGAAACAGTACACGCTCTGTCTTCCGCAAAGCCCAAATAACAGCAAAACGCAACCTCGACCTTTCCCGCCGCGCCGAGCGCGCCCTCCTTCTTCAATCTCTCGTCTCTCCGCCCGATCCTAGCAACCCATCTTCTGCTCCTGTTCTCCGCCGCCGCACTCCTGTTCCAGAACAATCTCAAGATGAGAAGCTCGTCGGCGCAGCAGGCGATGTCACAGCCGCTCTTCGACGAACTCATGCACTTATGGCTACGGAGCTCTCGCGCAGTCAGTTCGCGCACGATACCCTGAAAGAGAGTACAGCAGCGTTGAACCAGCTCTCAGAGAGTTATACGAGCCTGGATAGCGTATTGGCCAGTACCAGGAGTTTGTTGGGGACACTGTTGAAGAGCCAGAAGAGCGATACGTGGTATCTGGAGACGGCGTTCTATGTGCTGGCTGTGACGGTGGGTTGGCTTATATTTAGGCGATTTCTTTATGGGCCAGCCTGGTGGTTTGTCTATTTACCACTGAAGATGTTTTGGAATGCGTTGATGGCCGTGTTCACGGTGATAGGACTGAGAGGTGGCAGCGCTACTATTTCAATCGCACAGAGCCAGAGTCAGAGGGCGGGAACAACTATTATCCCGGGTGGAACATCGGTGCAGGCGACGATGAGTGGTACGGATGCGCCCCGTGTTGAGAGGCCGGAAAGAGGTAATCTGAGGCCGCCGAGGGTGGAAGGGGATAGGCCTTTGGTGGATGTTGTTGGGGAAATGACGGATGAGACGAGGGAGCAGGCACAAAATCAGCAAGATGCTCAGGGAAGTGGTGAACAACAACCCGAAGAACAGGTGCAAAGGAATCCCAAGAAAAGGATGTGGGATGAAGCCGTCGAGGCTAAGAAACACGAAGAGCAGAAGAAAAAATATGAACTATAAAATATGCACGCTATCGATGCTAATGAATAATGTCTCTCTTCCTCCTTCATTGTTTTCTCGTGATATTGTGCGAGGAAATCTCATACGTTCATAGCTCATGGTATCTATACCTTCTTCCCTTGTCTCAACAACTCACTAACCTTTGGCGGCAATACAAGCGCACTTCGATCATTGCGTCTGTAAAAATCCACAATACTCTGCGCCGCCTTCTCCGGCTGGTCTTCATGCAGAAAATGTCCTGCTTCGGGAAAGATCTGCAAAGCGTACTTGCCCTGCATCTGTCCAATCATCATCTCCTTGTCTAGCCGCTCTGTGCCAGCGAGAAGAAGCAGTTTGCCACCTTTGGAGGTGAGGAAGCGGGAAGAGAGACCTTCGAACCAGCCCGTCCAAAAGGGCTCCGTCGCGGCAAGATCGGTGTGCCAGTCGTAACGTTGGCATCTGTGGTGATCGCCATTGCGTGCATCATATTCAGGAGTGAGCAGAGGCGGCACAGAGACCCTCGCACTCTCTGGGTTCTTCAAACCACCACTTCGCACATACCATTCGATACCTGCCTCTACGCTGGGAAAGCTGTTGGGTCGCGTCTTTAGATAGCCTGCCATGCTGGCCAAAGCATCGATAGCTGTGCGTTCTACTATATCTATCATTGCATAGCCTAGTAATGAAGAGCCGAGAGCGCCTCTCGCTGCTACCGACGTGACGACTGAACCACCCAGAGAATGACCGATGAGAATGATGGGCGGCATGGTTGGCCAGTTCATGGTTTCCTTCGTTTGCTGAATGACGGTGATAAGGTCATCCGTCAATGTTTCTAAACTCACATCGAGAGGTCTGTTGCTGGGTTGACTGCCTGGAATAGGAGACACGGTGGTGGCGCCATGGCCTCTTCCGTCCAAGCTAAGGATCCCCGCGTTGGGGAGGAGGGACTTGATGGACTTGGCGAGAAGAGCAAAGGAAAGTCCGCTTGAGCCGGCACCGTGGTGGGCAACAAAGAGAGGACCAGGCTTGTTGGGAGAGAAGATAGGGGAGGTGAGATAGGCGTGGTGGATTATTTGGAGGGAAGAAGTTGTATGTGGGAGGGAGAGACTGCGCTCAAAGTAGGATGTCCAGGGAAGTGGTGTGAGAGAGGGGGATTTTGATGGTGATCTAGATATATTGTCAGCCATTGTACCGACCAGGAAAGAATTTCAATTCACCCCATAGGACGTGCAAATAGCCTACCACTTGGAGTAGGTCTTATAGTACCGGTTGAGGAGGCTGAAGATGCTGAGGAAGCGGAGGAGGAATCATCGTCTGATCGTTCGATTTGGAGTTCTGAGAAGGAATCCCGTTCCTCCTCTAACTCTTTGTCATCCAGGCTGAACAAAGGTTCGGGGATGACAGGAGGCAGCCCTGATAATTTTGCCTTTGCAAATGCTCTTTGAAGTTCGCTCATCTTGCGCAACTGCTCATGGTGTTTGCCCCTGTCTGGTCCTGTATGGGTGCTGTATCACAAAGTCGTTTTAGGGGATATTGATGCCTGTGAGGTAGCTTAGTGTTTATACGGCTCCTCTTGGAACGTCTTTTAAGAAGCGAGTCGACTGTAATGGCAAAGTTGCAAGAATATAGTTGTCCACTTGGTCATGATATTCTGTTGTAGCACGTGAGGGGAAGTGGTTATCGCTGTTATCGATAAGAAATTGCCCACGTCTCTATCTGCACGTGGCTTCACAAGACTATGACGTAGTCGGATCTGAGATGCAGGAATGGGAAACTCAATGACATATATCTCTACATATACCTCTATCTCTGTCTATTTTTTAAATAACATCCCATGAAACCCATGGTAGCTACTCAGATACTCAGACTGGGGAGATTGCAATTTCAAATCTGCAATACATAATACTCGTGTTGGAAATTGTGTAGTTCCAACGGGTGGGAGAACCCTGAAATCTAAATACCCTGAACAACAATGAATGATGACGTCGTCATTCTCATCCTCCCCTCAAATATCCTGGAATTGGGACTGTTGCAGACTTCAAGGACGACCATTTATACCCAGAATCTGGCCTTCAGTTACTCTACTTCTCAATTTAATCTGAGATACCCATGTTCTAGAGATCTGTGTGCAAGCGTCTCATATGGAGTCGAATCTTTTTAGCTGATGGGCTAATACAACACCAATACCTCGATCATTTAGCCCTTGGCCTGTTGGAATCTCAAGAGGCTTATATAACTGCCAGTGTCGATAGATCCGATTAGCGAACATTCTGAATCGAATTCTCTTATAGAGTCATAACAGCCAACATCACCGAAGATGGTGTCTCTGTGGGGCACAAAAGGGGACAACCAACATGATGGATCTCCGCATAATCACAATGTCGAAGCCACTGAAGCTCGTCCTGTCATCGAGCCAGATGAACAGACACGTCTTTTGCCTCAACCTTCGACTCGCGGTGGATATTTGAGTCCAGATGATCCTGCTGTAAGTTAGATTCAATCTATTCTTGCGTGTAGCTAACCATTCTATCAGGTATCACCTTATAACCTCTGGCGTGTGTGGTTTATGCGATACTTCACCGTCATATTCTTGGTAAATATAGTTTCCTATCGACTGGGAGGCATGCTGACACGCAACAGGCTCTCACCTTCCTCTGGTGGGTTCTTCTCCTCGTCTCCATCTTCGTTAGCCCGCCCGGCATGCACTCTCGCGGCTCCGGCTTCACCGACTTCTGCTACACGTCCCTGGCGCTGGCGAACCTCATTATCATCCTCCTATTCTTCTCCTCTCCTTCGAAGGCCGCCCAAATAACCTGCCTCCTAACCTCCGTCCTCCTCCTCGTCGACATGATCCTCATCCTCGCCGTCCCACGCCTCCGCATTGAAGAAGGCTGGGTGGGTATCGCCTCCGTTGTCTGGGCAGTCCTGATTGGCATTTGGGTTGTTATAACAGACCGAGTGGTAGCATGGGGAAAAGAGGAGGAAGAAGAGCGTTTAACCGGCCGTTCTGAGACTCGCCGCACTCTACGCGAATGGTGTGCTGTCTTGATCTCCGAAATCGTCTTGATCGCAATCGGCCTCGCCGTTATTCTCTTGTCCGCTACATTGATCCTTCGTTCAAGAGACTCTTCTTTAGCACCACCAGGAGAGCGCTTTTATGTGGACGGCGACAAATACCAAGTCCACCTCTTCTGCACCGGAAGTGAAACCCGCCCAGGCAGCGCCAAACTTCCAACAGTCCTCTTTGAAGCCGGAGAAAAAACCTTCGGATTCTCTTTCCTAGATTTCGCCAACAATGCCCTCGCCAATGGCACAATTTCTCGTTACTGCTACGCCGACCGTCCCGGCTTTGGATGGTCTGACAATGCACCGAGTCCATTTTCCGCTGGTATGGCCGCCGATGTGCTTTCTGAGGCGCTGGCAAGAGCGGGAGAGAATGGGCCGTGGGTTTTGGCGAGTGCAGGCGTTGGGAGTGTGTATTCGCGCGTATTTTCGAGCAGACATGGGCAAGATGTGAAGGGATTGCTGTTGATTGATCCTCTGCATGAGGATTTGCTCTATAGGCTTGCGAGCCCACATCGCGGTTTTCTCCTTTGGCTGCGCGGGGTCTTCAGTCCATTGGGCCTAGATCGCGTTGCAGGTGCCTTGTTCAAGGGCCGCAGTCGTGAAGACCGTATCTATGGTCTCTCAGCCTACCAGGGCGGCAAATACATCAAAGCGAAGCTGCAAGAGTCGTTGGTGGCGGATAGCTTGACGAAGAATGAAGTCACCAGTGCCCGGAGAATTCAAAGCGAGAATACGCCGCTTGTAATCGTGAGCTCTGGGATCGAGTTGAGAAGGGATAGTGTATGGGAGGGCAAACAGAGGGATTTGAGCCATTTGACGAGGAAGTTGGTGGGGTGGGATATCGTGAATAAGGCGCCACATGAGGTGTGGGAGACATTTGATGGAAGTGAAGTGATCGAGAGGAGACTGGGAGAGCTTGCCAGGCAATGACAGGCGTGGAGATGATGAAACAATGTCTCTTGGCGTGTGAGCATGATGAGCAAATTGTAAATATGCTTCTTAGCTTTCCTTCAATTATGTGTCGGTTCTTTTGCATTTGCGTGATACTGAGAGGTTTGAAAGCTTGTTCTTCATGCAAAAGAATAATATCATGTATACCTATGAGCCCAATTCAGCTATTTTTCAAATACCATCAGCTTTTCATTGCTTCATAACCATAACTCCGTTGCTCCTGTCCACATAACCTCCTTTCACCAACGCCAGTGCTATGCCATCCATTGTGATTAAGCTATGGCCATATTAGACAGAGAGGCTATGCTTCACTTTTCCAGCCATTATGCCGGAGACCCGCAATGACAGGTCCAGGATGGAAAGGTGCTCGTCTGCGCCGTCCACAAGTCGCTTATCGATTTCAGAGAAAACCATGACAATTTTATTCTTTTGGGCATCGGGGATGGATTCGTTGTATAGGATTGCTTGATACAGCTATTTCATTCATCAGCAAGCCGTTCTCACCTCGAAAACGTCAAATTGAGAACATACCTGTGTAACAACTTGAGTCGCGCTCCATCCGTCAGCCACCATCTCTGTAACGACTCTCGAGACATTCTCATATATGAGACCTTGAGATGACGGTTGCATGGCCTTCACCAAGCTGTCGATTGTCTTGTCTGGGATCACGCCTGCGATTTCCTCCACGGTCTTGATTGTTACCACCTTTGAATCCTCATCGACGTCCATAGCGTCGTCCTCCTGGTCCACGACCTTCCTCACCGTCCCAACCAGCCTTGCCGCACTCTGCAAGAACGTGATAGCTTTGCGCAAATCTCCTTCGGAACACCTGATGAGTGCTTCGATAGCACCATCCTCAAGGGGCACCTTCTCTTTCACCGCAATCTCCCTCAATCTTGTCCCTGCCTGAGTCTCGTCCATCCTCTTAAATCGGAACTTACTGCATCTGCTCGCCAACGGATCAATGATCCTTGTCACATAATTACACACCAAACAGAATCTTGTAATCTTGCTATACGTCTCCATCGTCCTTCTCAGCGCGCTCTGCGCATCCTGAGTCATGCTGTCTGCCTCGTCCAGAATAACGATCTTATAGGGTGGGCATGGATACTGTTCCGTGTAGCTGCCGGCAGGAGGGTGGGAAAGCTGCATGCGCGCGAAGTCTTTGACCTTCTGACGGACAATGCTGATGCCGCGCTCGTCAGAGGCGTTGAGCTCAAGGACGCGAGAGGGAAATAATTGCGGACCGTAGAGGGAATGCGCGAGGGCGAGGATGGTAGAGGTCTTGCCGGTGCCGGGAGGACCGTAGAAAAGCATGTGGGGAAGGTTGGAGGACTGGAGGGTTCGTTCGAGGACGGTGATGGTGTGGTCTTGGGCTGTAACATCCGCAAGGCTCTTGGGGCGACTGATAGAGGATTGTGTCAGCTTTATTTCATGTAGAGAAGAGTTCTTGTGTAATCTTACTATTTCTCAACCCATGGCTTGAGTCGTGTAAGTTCCTCCTTCTTGTCTGGAGCTCCCGCCTTATCGCCGTTGGACTCTGCTTCTCTTTTGCGAGATTTGATATCGAAGAAGTTTGACATTGTCAATATAGTGCCTGGCTCTGTCCTCAGATCGATTTAATGCTGTCAATTGATGTTACGGAGTATAAATTGTGTTGATCCGCGTAAATTCAAAGAATCGCTGGGAGACGCGACTGGAGGATTTACCGCGCTTGAACCACTTTACGCACCCCCTGCCACTGCTGACGTCCAACTGCCCAGCCGGCGCACGACGGGCACGGCGCGAACGACCGCGAGCTTTTGATCTCCAGCCTATTAACAACACACTCAGAACAGCTTTCACGGCGTTGAAACTCTGAAGCTTGAGTTCCGAACTATGTGATCTCTCCATACCAACTTTACCAGAGTACACCAGCGCTACTCAATGACTTCATCAAGCTATGAACGATGATCCCTCTCCCAGTCCAGCTACGGCGGCACGAGGCCCTCGACCACAAGCCGGCGCCAACGACGCAGCAGCTGTATCTCCTCCAGCTGAAGAGCCCAGCAACGGCAATGAAGATGACAGCCCAGAAGCGCGCTTGCGGAGGCGTACAGCCATCCAAACCAGGAAGAAATCGGAGTTCATTCATGACATCACCGTCAACCTTGACATGCTAATCTACGCCGAGCTCTCCTTCATGTATTCTATAGAGTATGTCCTTCTCTCGCCTCCATCATGCCCATTGCCTAAGAAACCATTTCTGACGTTTTCTCCAGCTGTTCCTTCTTCCGGCTCTTCCTCCGCACAATCATCCAACTCGCCTTCCTCTCTCCCACCAAGGCAACCCCGCCCTTCACCGGCCATCGCCCCTATGTCGTCGCGATTCTCGGCTCCAACGCCTTCTGCATCTTCCTGCACCTCATCTCTTCCTTGCCTTCAGCCAGCGAACTCACACATGGGTATCTCCATGGCGGGATAATCATCGATTTCATCGGGCAGCGACCGCCTAGCAGCAAGATGCTGTTGCTAGGACTGGATATCGTGATACTGTGTCTTCAGGTTTTCATGCTATCTGTACATATTGAGGAGGACAGGCTCAAGAAGGCTCTCGCTTCGAAAGATTCGATTGCGGAGTTCGTCGCTAGTGGCGGGATTGAATCCGCGGAAGATCATGATGCGGAAGAGCGCGGCATAGGGCAACATATAATGCAAAGCACTGATGATATCGAACTACAGAACTTTGCATCATCTTCAGCGGGACCTAGGAACGAAGCAGCAGAAGTGGAAGAGCGAGATACATTACTAGCAGAACGAATGAGGAGAGCAGACGCGGAAGAGGAGGATGGGCCGTTGGACATCTTCTATTCCGGAAATGTCATGGTTGGGGAATTCCATGTGTTGGACACGATTAGACGACAATGGCATCGGCAAGATAATGCAACCAATGCATTGTTGATAGCGGGGCATACGGCAGGATATGAGTGGACGAGAGCAAGTCAAGGTATTACGAGGAGATTCGACACACTACGTTGATGTGGGAGCATGAGAAGTAGCACAATGGATTGTATGAAAGCATGCGGGCAGTATCATGTACATATTGCATATATACCACGGAATGGACATGCACATAGCACATTGTATCATTCAAATTCATGCCAGTTGCTGGATAAATGCCGCATACTCTCATCATCACGCGTATGGTATGAGAAGAGGCCAGAGACCAACAGTCATCGTTTTGAAACTAGCTACAGTCGTGTACGGTCTAAGAAGTAATCTATTCCCGGAGACAATCGACTCTTGAGGTAGCACTTAGTTGGCAGCGCCGGAGATGAAGAACCACTTGTCGATGCTTGGGTCAATTGGTGCTGGGGCAAGCTCTTGGTTCTGTGGGATGGGTGGGAGCTGCTCTGGAGCGACGCGGCTAGGGGAGTTCTTGACGGAAACGTTGGTACTATGATATATCAGTGACTGTGAAGATTACTAAAGATGGAAATTGGACTTACAGCGAGACCTCGCCTGGGGCGGTCTTGCCAGTGATGAGTCTTTCCCAAGCCTCCGCGCACTCACGAATAACATCAGTGGCATACCTGGGATTCTGTCAGGATACTTTCTCATAAATTACAATCAAGAGATACTCACTTCTTGTTCTTGCACTCGCCGGTGAAAGCGAACTGGTTCTCTGGCTTTCCGTCTGGGATCTTGTAGATGCGGAACCACTCATTGGTCGCTCTCAGAAGACCTGGAAGATGTCTCTCGACATCCTCAACATCGTTGAGCTTTGGTGCCAAGGGGTCGTTGACATCAATGACGATGACCTTCCAGTCAGTCTCCTCCTCGTCAAGAAGGGCCATGACGCCGAGGACCTTGACCTGCTTGACCTGTCCTGGGTAACCGACAAGCTCGCCGATCTCGCAGACATCCAATGGGTCGTTATCTCCCTTGGCCTTGGTCTCTGGGTGGATGACATTTGGGTCTTCCCAGGTCTGAAGGTGTAAGCTTGGAAGTCGGGCGAGCGGATGGGGGATATACCTGTGGGAAGGCGCCATAGTTCCAGAGATAACCCTTGTGTGGGAAGCAGTTGCGGACGAAACGAAGCTTTCCCTTCTTGATGTCCTGCTTAATTGGATTGAGAGTTTCCTCCTTGGAGATCTAAAAGTGCTTAATCAGTATTGTTTCGAGGCTAAAGTGGTGTGGTGTAGTGCGGGGTGAGGCTGGATGTGAAGCATCAACAGAAGAATCAACGACTAACCTCAAGCTTGCCATTGGTCCATCTTGGGATCTCAACGACCATGTTCAAGATGGTCTGCTGCTCGTTGGCATAGAGAGGGATATCGTGGAAGGGCGAAACCGGAACTCCATCCTTCTCGATGTAAATGCGGTGCTCAAGAGTGTTCGCCGGGGCGATCTTGCGGACGGTGTATTGAGGAGCCATGTTTGCAGTATCTTTTCCAGTGGGTAGACTGGAAGAGGTATTCAGGAGAGATGAAGTCGAACTCGAGAAATGTCGAGCGATCTGTGCTGTTCGCGATTGCGACGAAGTTTTGATGTTGTTGGCAGGCGATTGCGTTAGAGCGGAGAAAGTCGAGGAGGGGCGGATGTTGGTGGGGCTTGGGCTTGGGCTCGCCAGCGTTAATTGAGCTGCAGTCGGACGCTGCAGGGCAATCACAGGAGAGGTAGTGGCAGTGGGTGGAAGATACCGTGACGCGGACGGCAACAACGAGAAAGACTTGCTTGATGGAAGCGAAGCACGAAAGATTCGAAGAGAGGACATGCGCCTAGTGCTATACTTTATTATCGGGGGGTATAAAAGAGCCTCCGGTTATATTCCCTGTCCCAGTTAAAGAATTATACAAAAATAGTATGGCTGGAGAAATGGGGTTGCCGCAAGCGCATATGGCCGATTGGGATGCCGAAGACGTCTGTCTATGTCTGGTCTGGCTGGAGCTTTGGAGCAAGATGGATTTTAAGGGAGTACCCGGCAAGCCGAGTTTCGGGAAGTCTAGGAGACGAGCAAAAGGGAGAGAGAGGTAGACAGAGAGAGAGAGAGAGAAAGAGAGAGAGAGGAATACGGAGTATAGGTATGTCACTGCGAAATCAATCCCTCGGTCAATGTTGATGGCGGAGCGGAATCAGGTCGAAATGCTCATAAGGGAGGAAAGTCTTGGCATTCCGCTCCGTTATTCAGATAAGAAGGGTAAGGCACGTGACAGTCGCTCTCAGCGATAAGGAAACATTTTCGAAGTCAACCATTAACCATTTTCGACCACTCTACGCTGCTACTCTGTACGCTCTTCATCCCCGGCTATGTTATGCATGGGATGCTACGCCTCGCAACATCCATCATGACCGCCTCTTCAAAACGGGTCCCCATCCCTCGAAATGGCGTCGATTACAGGGGCAAACTGGTACTTGCGCCCATGGTTCGCTCTGGAGAACTCCCGTCTCGACTTCTAGCACTTCATTATGGCGCAGATCTCGTTTGGGGCCCTGAGACGGTCGACAGAGCCTTGATCGGAACTACTCGAGCATTCAATACGGGGTTGTCTACGGTCGACTTTACACGTTTCTCGAATAATGGGTCACACGGGCCAAGAAAGGACCAGAAAGAGAGCGTCATCTTCCGTCTTCATCCAGAGCGCGAGGGGAAGAAGCTGATCTTTCAGCTGGGTACATCAGATCCTGATAGGGCTGTTGAAGCAGCGAAACTTGTAGCTGGAGATGTGGCAGGCATTGATGTGAATGCTGGGTGTCCGAAGCCCTTCAGCACAAGCGGTGGCATGGGTGCTGCTCTTCTTCGAACCCCAGACAAGCTATGCTCTATTTTGGAAGCATTAGTGAAGAATGTTTCATCGGAATTCGAGATTGGAATCAGTGTTAAGATCCGATTGTTGGAAACACCTGAGGAGACGGAAGCCCTGGTTCGGAGACTATGCGCGACAGGCATTACAGGCTTGACGGTTCATTGTCGGACAACGCCTATGAGGCCACGGGAGAAAGCTATCCGTGAGCAGCTGAAAATGGTTGCCGATGTCTGCAGGGAAGCTGGTGTTGCATGCCTTATGAATGGAGACGTTGCAAGTCGAGATCAAGCGCAGGATCTTGTCACCGAATTTGGAGTCGATGGTGCCATGATTGCCACGGCTGCAGAAACAAACCCGAGCTGTTTCAGGAGAAAAGAAGACGGGGGATTAGCGCCGTGGCGAGAGGTCGTAGAACTCTACTTGATGACGTGCATGGAAATGGAGAATAGATGGGGAAATACGAAATATCTCCTTGGGCATCTCATTCCCGGCAAAGATCCGGCGTATCAAGGTACTACACAAAGCAAATGCTACACAGGAATCTGTGAGCTGCTCGGATTTCCGCAGCTAATTGAGCGCGCGAAGGAGGTCGACCATGTTTTGGGCATGGATGAAGAACCCAAGCAGGGCAAGAAGAAGCAGAATAGTACTGCCATGGCTGCTGGTGGAAATTCGAACGGGCAGAAGAAGGATCGAAAACCACTCTCAACTCGAGGCGTTGAGAACTCAAAGCCGTCTGTTGAAAGTTCAAAGCCAGCAGTGCAAAATCCCATACCAATCATGGACATTGCGCAACCGATTATAGAAAGCGCTCCGCCCGTACAGTTGTAGAGTGAGCGGACGGCATTGCTCAACATGTAGAGACTCGGGCTATATATCCATTTGACGGCGTTATGGAGCGATTAAGGGGTAAAGGGCATTGCAGGAGTTTAGGAACAATAACATGAGATCGAGTATCACTGTGCTAAGAGTTGTACACAATCATATGCCCAGTTTCAACGATTATGAATTAGGAATCAAGTTAGTGTATGAAAACTCGAAAGTCAGAAAAGCTGCTGCGTGTGCTTGATCTTGAGGCAGCAATTCATTTATACTTTTTAAGTATTGCGGTTCTGGTTCCGTGTACATACATACATATGTGCATTTCTATGTATGTACATATCTGAAAGGAGCCCTTGACGCCAGGAGTCCTCGATTTGGAGATTTGGAGATTCTGACCCGCAAAGCCGCCTATCATCGGTGTCCGCCAGCATGCCAGCAAATGCGGTTTGTCACCTCCTCCATGCCCTCCCCACTGTACTGTTGACAGGTACTGTAAGGTACATGCCGTACATACCTACCTGGGCAGGTAGTTAGGTACCTATTACATACCGCGGATATCGTTATCCCCTCGGCAAACTCCCTTTCAGTCGACCCCATCAATTACCCCACAAACACAGCGCTTCCCCAACTCCTAAGCCAACATAAGCCAGTTCACCATCCATAGGTCCATCCATACGAGGGGACAGCTCCATACGTCCATTCAAATAGGTATGTATGCATCTAACTGCCATATCGAGAACAAGTGCCGCGGGATCTAAGACGGCTAACCACAGGATACATACATAGATACGTACGTCTTGTTGCCGATTCCGGATACTCGCCAGGCTAGAGTACGCACAATAAGAATACCATCTCTTGCTTTGCTCTCATCTCTCCTGCACATCGTTTTTGATCTCATCATCCGACTCAGTTCTATTTCCTCTTATTCATAATGCGTCGCTCAATCGCTCGTGGCGTTCCTGCGCTGGCATCTCGCGCAAGACCAGTCCTCACCTCCCGTCTTCCCACCCTCTCCACATCAACACCAAGCCAGGTATCGAAGGCTGGCCTCCGAAGGCTTCACATTACATCGAGGAATCAGCAACCAGCAGCGATTACCCTCACTTCCACGACGTCTTCCTTCCCATCATCTCACGACAAGATCCAGAATCCAGTCGACACCCCTTACTTCATCGATAACAAGTTTGTGAAGTCCGAGACAACTGAGTATATCGACCTTCACGACCCAGCAACGAATAATCTCGTTACAAGAGTTCCTCAAAGCACAGATGCAGAGCTCAGAGCAGCGGTGGAGAGTGCTCAAAAGGCATTCCCAGCATGGAGGGTAACCAGCATTATCAGCCGGCAACAGATTATGTTCAAATTCGTCCAGTTGATCAGAGAGAACTGGGATCGTCTGGCCGCATCGATTACTCTGGAACAAGGAAAGGTGGTCTCTGATGCGCGGGGCGATGTGCTTCGTGGTCTTCAGGTCGCTGAAGCTGCTTGCGGTATCACAACACAGATGACTGGAGAGGTGCTTGAGGTGGCAAAGGATATGGAGACAAGAAGCTATAGAGAGCCATTGGGTGTTGTGGCAGCCATCTGCCCATTCAACTTCCCAGCTATGATTCCTCTTTGGTGTATCCCAATTGCGACGGTTACTGGTAACTGCTTGATCCTGAAGCCTTCGGAGCGTGATCCGGGTGCGGCTTTGATTTTGGCAGAGTTGGCAAGAGAGGCTGGTCTTCCAGATGGTGTTCTCAACATTATCCATGGTGCACATAAGACTGTCGATTTCATTCTCGATGCGCCAGAGATTAAGGCTATCAGTTTCGTTGGTAGCAACAAGGCCGGAGAGTACATTTTCACAAGAGGATCAGCAAATGGAAAGCGCGTCCAAGCCAACCTTGGTGCCAAGAACCACGCTGCTGTCTTGCCAGATGCCAACAAGAACCATGCTCTTAACTCGATTGTCGGTGCTGCTTTCGGTGCTGCTGGTCAAAGATGTATGGCTTTGAGCACATTGGTTATGGTTGGAGAGAGCAAGCAGTGGTTGCCAGAGTTGGCAGATCTTACCAAGTCGTTGGTTGTGAACGGAGGATTTGAGAAGAATTCCGATCTTGGGCCAGTCATCAGCCCACAGAGCAAGGCAAGGATTGAGGGATTGATCGCTAGTGCTGAGGAAGAGGGAGCCACCATTTTACTGGATGGAAGAGGCTATAAGCCATCAGACCCAAAATACGCCAACGGTATGTGAATTTGCTTATTTTGTTTGACAAAGCTAATGGATCAGGTAACTGGGTGGGACCAACTATCATCACAGGCGTCAAGCCACACATGAAGTGCTACAAGGAGGAGATCTTCGGTCCAGTCTTGGTAGCCCTTGAGGTTGACACCTTGGATAGCGCCATTGGTCTTATCAACGCCAACGAGTATGGTAACGGTGTGGCTATTTTCACAAAGTCTGGAGCAACGGCACAGGCATTCCAGAAGAATATTGAGGCTGGACAGGTTGGAATTAACGTCCCAATCCCAGGTATGAATTCTCGTCATCGCATACATTTGGAAATGGAAGCTCTAACTTCTCTTAGTTCCTCTCCCAATGTTCTCCTTCACCGGCAACAAGAAGTCTATCGCTGGCGGTGGTGCAAGCTACTTCTATGGCAAGCCAGGAATGCAGTTCTACACCCAGCTTAAGACTGTCACCAGTTTGTGGAGAGCAGAGGATGCTATTGCCACTAAGGCGGATGTTTCCATGCCTGTACATAACTAGCTGCATGAAATTGAAATCTAACGTCTAAATGATGTGTCTAATAAAGTAATGAGTATAAATGATGAGTCCGATACGACTCTTATTGTTTGCTGTTCTTTCTGAACGTATGATAAACAGAAATATATAAACATAGGCTGTTACATGTTTATAAAGTCCAATCACCACCGTTCCTAGTTGCCTTTCCAGAATAACTTCTTTCCGTTTCGAGTGAGTGGCTAAGTAAGCGAAGTCCAACCTGCAATACAATACAACAAAGCAACATCAACCCTAGAACTGAACTTTTATTTCTCATAACATAACTCAGAAATCCCAGGTAGATTTTGTCAATGCAATGGACATTATATCTCTTCCTTTCGATCTTTTCTGCCTCGTTGTCTTGAATCTTGAGCCCAACGACTGGGCAGCCTGCATCAGAGTGTCCAAATCATGGAGAAGCGGTTTCTCAGAGAACCAGATCGTCTTTGAGCTGCTCAAGTTACACTTTCCACGCGCCCGCGAAGTTCGTAGACTCCGGAAGCAAATAATAGAAGAAGATAACAAACGCAATCATCGTTCCAGTTCAAAGTCACCTGAGCCACCTCCCAACTCAATATGTGAATCTTCGGGCAATCCAGGCGAGCCAGGACCTTCATGTGCTAGGACTCACAATATTGCCAAAGAAGAGAAGCTCTCCGACACATTCTCTAAGATCGCCAGACGCTATCACCACCTTCGAGCTGGAACGCCATATCAAATCGAGAAGTTCGAGCCCATATGGTCGCGTCGAGGAGGGTGGCGATATCATCCCGTCACCCCGTGGGACCGCTATTTAGAGCTTAACAAGTCACAAATACCCTTCCATTATCCAGATCCGTTATGGGCTTATGACAACGGTCTACTGGCCTTTCCAAGTCGAGAGTTGAAAGACTACGTGATCATTGACCTTGAGAGCAGGAAATGGAGTTACGCAGTATTCCCTGGGACAGCCAAAATAGTGCGAAGGCTTTCATTCAGAGATAGAGTCTTGCTACTGGAGTGGGCTGAGGCGGTTCCTAAGGAGCACAGCCAGCCTCGTGCTCACTTTGCAACATTCTTCGATGTCCTCCCTAGTGCAGAAGCTGGGAAATGGATCATTCAGTTCAGAAACGAAATAAAATTGCACCCGGACGGTCTACCACTAGACCAGCGAGGCCGCTTCTTCAGCGTTCACTCCAAAACACATTATGCGGTCTATATCTGGCGTCTCTATCCTATGCGAGGTCCCGATGACCACGACTACAATGACGAATCTCTCACCATCTATGACATCTCCAATCCCTGCATCTTTCGGCCCTCAGAAGACGATCCTACTGCTGCAGTCGGATGCAATTCGATGAATAACCGTTCCTCACAAGTAGGTCCACCGGCAATCAAGATCCTGGACCGGCGCGATGGTCTCGCTTTCTATGGGATATTGCGGGATGACGCCCCTCAGCTCACAGCCTTGTATCTCGATGAGCTGAATTTGTATGTTGTAGCAGAGGACCACTTCCTTATGGCAGGACCGCATGCCTCCATCATAGGACGGCCACGCAGCCATTCCTTGCAGACGACGAGTATTCCGTTCGGACATGGCCCACATTTCATCGATCAGTGCGGAATTGGACCGGATGACCTAGGCATGAATCTCTGTAGTAATATCACGATTAATAGAGATCTACAGAAAGTGCCATGTTGGCGCCATGAGGAGTTTCCCTCCCTTACTCTTGCGGAGGCTTGGGATGAGGGAGCGGGGGTGAGATTCCGAGCGACGCGATGCTTCCTATTTGCGTCCTTGAATGTATTTGTGGCGCCGAGATTGGTTGTGAGGATTAGAGAGCAGAAGGCGGTTTGTAAGAGGAGAAACGCCTTTTGTGAAGGATCGTTGAGTGAAGAGTGGAAGAGAAAGATGTGGGAGAGGCTTGGGTTTGTGGAAGTTAGGATGGACGGGATGTGGAATGAGCTGTTGGGGAGCGGAAAGATTGAAGGGGATGAGAGGTGGATTGTTGGAGATGATGAGAAGGGTAAGATTGTGGTTTGCAGGTTTAATTAGAGTTTGGGGCACTACAGTGTTGAGTTTGGAGTTATGGATATTAGGAGCATGGAATGTATACCACAGCGCTTGCATAGAGATACCACATATGTCAGCAACCATATTCTTTTTAATAAGAATAGCTGCTCAAGTGTTGCCCAACTGCTATTGAGAGTAGTATTCAAAAGTCTTCAGATGAGGCCTGAAAAGGATATCAAGTATGTTTCATTCTGTGGCTTCATTTTCATGTATTTAAATGGATTTATTATCATGATCTCCATTTTAAACATTTATTCCTCTATAGTCTGTCTACGTCATTTCTTCTCGTGCATTAGAGACTCAAGTATGTATAAATAGCATTGCCTCTCTGACTTAGGCAGGCTGTTGCGTTACTTCCAATAAACGCCTCTCTCCAACACACTCCAGACATAGCACAAGAATGGAGCACGTCGTCTACAAACTTCCCCTTCATGTTGAACATTTCCATATCCTGCTTTAGTACTTCAAAGCTTCAGCTTCGAGCCTTCATTAGGCCTTAGCATCGTCACTACCAGCCATCGTCTGCCCCTCATCCTGCAACAGCATCTTCGCAACCATCTGCTCGCCCTTCAAAGCCAGATCTTCATCTCCAGCAACCTTGCTATCGAGTTCAAGCTTGCTTTGCCCTAGAGCATAGATCTGCTCCTCGATCGTGCCCTTAGTGACGAGCCTGACAACCTCAACTTCTCTTGTCTGGCCTACACGATGTGCTCTGTTCTCCGCCTGGATATCATCTTGAGGGTTGAAGGAGCTGTCGAAGATGATGACTTTGTTGGCATACATCAGATTGACACCGGTTCCACCCGCGCCGGTGCTCAGCAGAAAAGCAGTGATGGATTCATCATCGCGGAAGTCGTCGATGAGCGTCTGACGCTCGTTGACCTTCGTGGCACCGTCGAAGCGCGTGTATTGGACCAGTTCGGTTTGGAAGACTGCTTCGATGATGTCGAGCACAAGCGTGAACTGCGAGAAAACCAGAACACGATCGCCGTTCTTCTTGAACTTCTTGACAAGGTGAACCAATGCTTCGACTTTGCCGCTGTTCATCCAGGTGAGATCCGGCGTGTCGAATTTCTTGATGCAAGGATACCGCTGACACCAGGTGTGGAGATAATAATCCTGGAGGAGTCTCATCTCCATGAGGATCTTGTCACGAGGCTGGCTAAACTCCTCAGATTCGTGCCTTCTCAGGAGATCCACCATCTTTTCAAGCTTCGCGTCAGTGAAATGGCGACGGAAGAGCATCGGATGAATGGCAGCCTTGCGCAACTGCATCAGAGGATTATTCTCGCCATCATTAGGTACCTTTGCCCCCGAAAGACGAAGCTGAACTCTTTCACGTGCCTTTCCACGGAGCGCGTTATAAATCTCAGCCTGGTTCGAATGCATTTCGCAGTATTCGACTCTGCAGATCTTGGCTGGCATATGCTTCAACACCTGAGCCTTCTTCCGTCTCAGCACAAATGGAGTGAGCATAGACTTTGCTCGAGCAATGCGCTGAGCCGATAACAGTGCTGCATGATCTGCATCGCGAGTAGAAGCTTTGTGTTTGAAAATGAATTCCAAATCTTCCTGACGCTCCCGGAAAATGTCCGGAAGGATGAACCCAAGCAAAGCAGCAAGTTCCATGAGGTTGTTCTGCAGTGGAGTCCCGGTAAGGAGAAGACGGAATTGTGCTGGAATTTTGATTAGGCCTTGGTATTTGAGAGATTTTGGATTCTTCAAAACGTGACCCTCATCATAGACGCAGACATTGGGCTTCAACCGTCTCATAAACTTATTGTCATCCTTCTTGGCAGCAAATTCGTATGTGGAGACGACGACATTGATCTCATCACGCTGCTCAAGAATACTCTCAGCAATGTCCTGACGCTCCTTTTGACTGCCATAGTAAGGTTCAACGACGAGATCTGGTGAAAAGTTGGCGAATTCTCTAAGCCAGTTTTCAAGCGTTGAGGGCGGAACGATGACAAGATGAGGTCCGCTTTGTCCGGATTCAGCAAGATATGACAGGAAAGCAATGACTTGGCAGGTTTTCCCTATGTGAAATTAGTATAGAGCTGGTACGTGAGGAATATTCAAGATGACTTACCCAAACCCATGTCGTCAGCCAAAATACAGCTCAGTTTGTTTTTATACAATAAGGCCAACCAATTTAATCCAACAAGCTGATAATCCTTCAGAACAAGGGCATCCTTCATCATCTCAGGCTTCTTGAGGAATTTGACCCTATTCTTCCTGGCCGCGCCCTTGACTTCGTCATCGCCAACTTCAGATGCCGCCTTGCTGCTTGGAGTACCAATGCCGGAGTCATGGAGGTCTTCTCCCAGCGACACCATTTCAAGTTCACCTCCCTTCGCTGCTCCAAAAACATCAAAGCCCCATCTTGTCATCTCCTCAGTCAGAGGCTTACCCAGCTCTGAGCATGTCGACACCAGAGCATCAACGGCTTCATAACCAGACATCATATTCAGCGAAGTCTGAACAATCTTGTCACCGATAGGCGTCTTTGCGCTCCTCTTCCCACTTTTGGTGTCCTTCGCATCAGATACCTCTCTGGCAATATCCAAATCTCTGAAAGGACGCTTAGACAGGAAGAACTCAGCAACGGTATCCTTGATGTTCACCAGATCAATGAGGTCATTCTTTGAACACTTGTTCAGGAAGCTGAGCACACGGCCTTCGAGTTCAGGATCATCCTCGGCTTCCGAAGCGGCGTCAGAATCGTAGTCTTCGGCATCAGAAAAGGTGATCTCCCCGACCTCCTGGATCTTCTCCGGGACCTTTTTCTTTGGCGGCGAAACGATCGGCGCCACTGGAGATGATGGATCTGGATTGCGACGACCTTGCATCAATTTCTTCTTGGGCTTCGGAAGTGTTGCGACGACAGGAGCTGGGATAAGTGGAATCTTCCTCTGGTGCTGCGTCGAAGAATATCTCTCTTGGATGGAAGCCACAGGTTGCTTAAGCTGACGCTTCATCTGTGGTTCCGGAGCCGCCATTAACTGAACTTTTGGTTTTGCAACCCCCTTGTTGTTTTCATTGTCTGAGAGTATCTCAATAACATCTGAACTTGCAAGCAACATATTTGTCGCATCTTCGACGTATCCTTTGCATTTCACAAGTGCATCCATGATCGCAGTGATCTTTGTTCCTTGTGGACAGATACCTTTGACCCGCTCAACTTTTCTCTTTAGGAGTGGATCTGTGATGTCCTCAAGTGTGATATCCGCTCCCACCGGCACAGCTCTCTCTGGGCGAGTCTGAGGTTGCGGCTTGCGCTGTATTCCATTGACACTTGCAGTTGCGCTGCTTCTCTCAAATTGCGCAGTTGTCGAGATTGGTTTGAAGGTCGACAGCAGATCTCTGAAGCTACGACCTGAGCTGCTTGAACTGCCAAATGAGATCTTGCTTCTTGCCTTGAAGATTGATGGTTTGATATCAGCTGTCGATTCTTGAATTTCGTCGTCTGAACTTCCTCCCTGATATGTAGGTCCGTCATTCTCGTCAAGGTCGATGATCATGGGTTTCGATAGAGCCTTCTGTATCCCATTAGGTGCCTTGAAGGCTGTCCCAGCTGGTGCCATCAATGAAGCGATGCGCCCTGCAGGTGCTGCAGGTTGGGCTGGGCTGCTTTTTATGTTGTGGGCTCGAAAAGGCGACGACGCAGGTACAAGCACCTCTTCTCTGACAATAGCTGGACTAGACACCGGTGCCGATCTGTCGATGATCTGTGTTGGCTGTGTAAAATGCTTCGACGGCACGGCGGGTGTGAGACCATCAAAGAGATCATCCCCGCTACTATCATCTCCAGAGGTATATCCTATGCCCTGATATCCTCCTGCTGTCTTCTGTCGCTTCGCTGCTGGAGAGTCTGGAATAGATGTCGCATCCTTGGATGTGAGATCGAAGAATGCCATGGTCGGCTGCTGCACCGATCTATGCTGGGTGGGTTTCTCTCGCATAGGATTCTTTCTAGAGTTAGCAGAAGCTCTTTGTCGCATTTGGCTGTGCTTAGTATGAGACATCTTTGTGATTGATACAATCAAAGCCTTGTGCAAAGAAGAAAAGCATCGACGTAAAGGGAGATGTAAGTGAAGTCGAGATCTTACCAGTCCTTCAAACCTCTTATCCACTTTCACAGATCACTGTGAACAGGGTGAATAGGGTGAATGTAGTGAGCAGTAGCAGTCGCGACTCTTTTGCCGTTCCTTCCCCCAACAAGCAGCTCGTACGCGTAACTCCCTAGTGAATATATCTTTCGTTCTTTCCTATCAAAATGTCTTTCCGGCTGTCAAAGCGATTCAAAGCGAAATGTCCAGCCCTTGCCCGCCCTTTGTTGCCAGAAGTCGAGCTCTTGCTATCCTTCCGTGAACCAATTATTCGCCTCACCGTAAAACCTGCGCTACGCCCTGACGCGCTAGGGCACCCACTTTACGCGACGGCCACGCGCAGTCAGCGGGTCCAAAAGCGTCAGCCGCGCGCCCCGTCTCCAGCCAGCCTTGCCAAATCCAGGCACTCGCTCACTGACTGACATGACGACAGGCTCCATCCCAGCAATTTCAGCATTACGATTTTAATATCTGGCAATAATGGCGACTAGACGCCTGAATACCTCGGAGGAGAAGACGGCTCTAGAGAAGGATGATCATCACGAGCGCTCTCCGCCGGTGGGCGAGAAATCGAATATAGCTCCCGCTGTGCCTCTGTACGTTGCCCGCTACTGCTGTGCCGTCGCCTCGTTTACATATATATATATATATGATTCAAACCGCTAATACATAGAGAATGATAGACATGTTATCGTGAAGCTGCTGGCTTTCACCTTAGCCATGGTTGTCTGTCCTATTGGTTCCTATTTCCTAACCTTGAATTATGTTTTCAATGGTATGCACACTCTATCTATATTTTCCTCCCCCCTAAGAACTGGACGTCAATGCACGATTCAGGCATTTTCACTCAATTAACATCACGAAGGAAACTCGACGTTTGCTGGTGCAACGGCCGCCATCATAGCCAATGTCGTTCTAGTTGGTTATGTGGTTGTGGCCTTCAAAGAAGATCAAAGTGATGCCATTGAAGCGGCAGAGAAGAAGGGGCGCTAAGCAATTATGTTGTGTATTATATAAAAGTATGCATTATTTGACATTAGGTCTAATCGCTCTTGAAGAATATGCAAATTAAGGATGATCCAACATATCCATGCCTCCTTTGCATACAGATAGTCATCATTAGAGGATATACTTCTAGAACATCCTAATCCGCCTAGGGGAAAAAAGAACGCCATCAGTTTCTAGGAGCTGCTGCTGCTAACCGTGTGCCGTAGTATTCATAAAACACCTCATTGTTGTTATCCGTCACCTTAAAGTTGAGATGCCCCGTCTGTTGTGGTTCTTCGGGCTTGTTTGACAACCTAGAGAGCCATTCTCATCCGAGCTAGACATGAATCATGAGGACATAAGCCTGACCTGCTTTGAAGCGAATCTCTTTGCTTCCTAAGGTCCCTCTTAAACGCCGCCCATGCCAATTCCCAACCGCAGCACACACTAACGAACAACTGACTGGCACATGCCAATTATATGTCGCACAACCCATTTTCATATAAACCATTGCCCATAAAATCTTCAATCTTTCCCAAATACACACAACCTAGAGCAAATGATCATCTAAGCTCTGCTGAATCTCTTTGCAAACCAGCTCTTGCGCTTCTCTTTCTCTTGAACTGGCGGAGTAATATATTGCGTTGGACCGTCAGCAGACTTGCCCAATTTGATAGGAACGCGAGGAGGCACGTTTGCCGTCTTAGGCGGCGGAGACAGCATTTTCTGAGGCTGGTATCCGTTACTCTGGTAACCTTGAGAGGCTCCTCCTGCTCCGTATTGTTGGTTGAGCTGAGAAGGATGACCGCCATGTGAATTACCATCTTTGGCTTGTACGTTCGATAATGGTTGGAGATAACCGTTATAGCCTTCATTATCCTCTGGTCGCGAAGCCGCCGGAATTCGGTCAAAAGAGCTGTTCTCGCTGCTTGGATCAGTGCTATACCCTAGAGCCTCGCCAGAACTACCGCTTCCAGAGGCTGTAGTTACAGTCTCATACGACTGTGGATTTCCATTCGGAGGATAAACTCCAGAGTTATTGTTTGACATGGGCTCAAACGGAGTCCGAGGATGTCGTTGCCGATTCGGAAAATAGCCATTGTTGTTGTAATTATTATCGTAGTAGCTGTCGGGCCTGGATACCATCCCATTCCCTCTCCCATTGCCATTGCCATAGCCATCATTTTGGTGATGCTGATTTCGTCCGTGACCATTGCCTTGGTATGCTTTCGTTGTCATCGTGCCTACAGTGGATCCTAAAAAATCGCTTGTTAGCCGCTTTCTGCCACCATGCAGGTATACACCTGTATATGTGAGACTGTGATAAAAAGAAATACAGCTAAGATAAGCAGCCTAGCAACAGTTCAACGTCCGAATCGCCGAGGCCCATAATTCTACGATTCGAAAGCATTTCAAATATGTAAGTACCATGAAGTACCATGAAACTTTCCAATGACAAGCGAGATCCACATGCCAACCTCGAGCCCCACTTGGAGATGGGCTGACGGCTTTTGTACGGAGCAGACTGCGTGCAGAATGTGCGCAGAATACGCGATCGTGAGACACACCAGAAATCGACCCTTTTGCATCGAAGACGAGATGAGGAGAGGCGAATAGTAATTTTGAAATTTCGACATACCTGCACAGTAACTGGTCCGGCGAGAATCTGGCGGATCTGTGGTATCTGATGTCAGACCTAAACGTCTCAAGTTGCGCATGGAGAGCAGTCAAACTCACCAGTACGCCCATATGTTTTCCTCGAATAGTTGCCGTCGATAGCTGCCTCAAATGATCGTATTGTGTCTAAGGGACGCTCCCATCTGCTACGGGTAGGATTCGAACGGTCCGGATCAGCTATTGCGACTGATAATTAGCCATAATGTTCCGGTTCGAGGTATTGAACATGTGAGAACGAACCAATCGGTATGCCATTGATGTCCCTGTGTTGAATCGCACGTAGAGGCGCCAAACTTGAAGAGTGATCGCTTGCGATAGCAGCTAGAGTACTATTAGTAGATGCAATATTGAAGCTCCAGTTGCTCTCGCATTCTTGGGACATACATGGCTCAGCTTCTGACATTGCCAGACGAGGATCCGCCTTTGTGCTCAGTCTTCGTGCGGCCTTCTCCCTCGACGTTTCAGTAAGGTCAATCTTTGGCGCACTTCCGGAACTCTCATGAGACTTATGACTGTGGAAGCTGAAGCCGGACTTTGAATTTGGTCGGCCGGCGGGTCTCTGCTGGTGCTGCGACGATTGTTGCTGTGGTTGGGGTAGCGGAGGAAGCTGCTGTGACGCAAAGCCATCTTGCGACTGATCCATCTTGAGGACGCGTATGGTATCGATTGAACTCTTCGCGATAAGTGAATCCCTTTCGGAGACTGTTGAGGCGCGACAATGCGACTGTGCTATGGAAATGACGCGTAGGCCACCGTATACAAAGCGAAGGTTGGTAGATGATGTAGCAGAGTCAAACAAGAAATGGCAACAAGGGTAGCAGCGTAACAACTTTGAAGAAACCTGCTGAGTTGAATGCTACGTGACCTTGATTGTATCGGATGGATGGTGATATGTCTACCAAATTATGCCATTTGCTAAGGAATCCGGAAAAAAAAGAGTGTAACAGCCAAGAAAGTTGTGCTTGAGCGAGAGTGAGGATGACTGACGTAAGATAGACTTCGCGATGTCCTGTTGAGTGATGGATTATTATTCAACGACAGTGATTGAAACAGCTTAACCAAGAGTGCAACTATTAATGTGGGATATTTGTATGTGATGAAGAGAAGAGAGTATGGATCGGACGGAGACGGTTATAAGATGCACGCATAGAACTGCACGCATAGAACTGAACTGCGCATATCACAGGAGGAGGAGGGAGGACATGGGAACAGTACTCTACTTCGCACATATGTACGAAGTACTACGCAGGTATGTACGTACCTGACTACTCTACAGCACTGCACTACTCTACAGCACTGCGAAGAACCAGGGGCATGCTAACTGAATGCGTGGTGTGGTATGGTGTGGTGCAGTCTGGTCTGGTGGACAAGGGATTATCCGGGAACTGGGACAAAGAATACTTCACATACATAGATAATACACATTGCACATATGTACATACTTCGTACATACTTTGGTATGACGACGACGACTCTGTCTTCGGACTGTTACTTGCCCAAGTATTTGCCTTCCCACACTGGGTCCACACTTCAGCAATGTACACCAGGCCATTTGATCCACTACACCAGGTACTCTACCTAGGCACTGTTGATCTAGTTTTGGACGCTTTCGACGCTTTTGGATGCTCTATATCTTCACAGATATGTATTCTGAAGAAACATATCCAAGGCACCGTTTGCACTCTTTTTCAAGGAGGCTGGGCGTTGGACAGTATTTCGACACACATATCGCATACTTATTGTTGTAGGACGATACGTGTACTTGTACTTATACTTATACTTGCACTTGGACCTGGACCGCAAGCAAATATCTTGCATCTGATACTCCATGAGAGGTACAAGTGTCGCCCCTGCGTTGCTGTAGTAATCGCCCTAACGCAGCGTCTGAAGTCAAGTCAAATTCCCCAGCCCCAGCTCTCTCAGACGCCAAAGCCTCCTCCATCGTGCGCTGCAGATCTGTAACGAAACGAAACAAAAGGCTTCATCAACAACAGCCATCCAACCACTATATCACACTTGATCGCAGGTCAGATCGGACGGTTTCAGAGAAGTCACTTAATCTATTTTTAGGTTTCAGATCCCGCTGCTGAGTATTCCGTTGTACCTCGTACTCTTAAGAAAGAACGTTCGCTGGTTTTTTTTTTCTTTTGGTTTCTGCACACACTTTTGCCTCGGACACCACCACATTCCTGGTGTCATCTTGGTATTTGTCCTAGCACCGCCATTGGATGCACGTTTCGGCCGCTGTCCCAACTATCATGGCGCAGCTGCAACTATGCAAAAAAAACAGGTTCTCTTCTTTCGGTTTGCTACAACACTTCCGAACCGCCGAAGGATCTTGCTTTATGCACCATGAAGTACAATTATCATCATGAAGTACAGTTATGAGTGCACATGTATGTACATATAAAAGGTGCCAGACCTCTGGACAATCATAGGATCGTCTTTAAACCTTAAATTACAACGATAGCTTTAAAAGCTAAAATAATATAACAGCCATCAAGAGTATAAATAACGAAGTAAGGGAAGTAAACTCTACTTAAAGATCATGATATAAGCTTTTTAAAAGTGTAGTGTTGTTAAAAGAACTGTATAGTATGCATACTAAGTACGAATGCAGCTATGTGGGATAGTGAATAAGAGACGAAGACTAGATTTAAGAGAGCGTCTATTCTACATGACAGGTAGATTACAGTCATAGGACCGTCACTTAAGTCCCTCGGTTGCCCTCGAGACTTCGTATGTAGATCGGGTCCCCAGCCATCCTGTTTTATTCAGAAGGTACATACCGAAGGGCAAAATACCACAGCACACGTGATTTAAGAATTAAGTCCTCTTATATATAAAGCTTATATCCACTATGTGGTGAAAAGTAAAAGGGAGAAGATTAGATAGTAACTTATAATTTAATTTGATTTCACCTGAGATTCTTCAATTAGACATACGTCTAGTCAACACAAATGGCGTGCATTGTTGGGAGGTAAGGTCTGAACTGCTGATGCCGGCTGTACCTGGTCATAATATGCCCGTTGTGTTGTCCAAGAAGTTATCACAATAAGGACTGTGTTGGATGATATGTACTAGTAGTTAACACCTAGGTATCATAATACAGATATTGTGCTGCGGCTTATAGGCAAGGGTTCCTTGGTCGAGGCCAAATCATGCCAATCGAGATCTTCAACGCTGGCTGTTGTGAGTTGCTTCGACATTGGCGATTCATGCGAGACTGGGTTGGTAGTAATAACAATGAGACCTTCAAAGGTGGGCGGGGTAAGTCGTGAATGGCCTGGTCGATACCTATCCATCGTGTATGACTCCAAAATGTAGCAGTTATGTAGACCATAGGCAAGTTCAATTCACCACATCTGTGTCCATGTTTCATCTCCATTCTCGCCACGTCCGTATGCACATATTCGAGTGTCCCAATGGTTGGTATTTTTGCTTTGATTGTAGGCTACCAGCAAGCTATGCGTTGAATTCCTGCCCTTTTGCAGTGACCGAATCCAGGCATACCATAACAACCACCGTCCATGCTATCAACTCCGAACCAAATCCATCTATATCGAGGAAGGGTACAGCATGACTCTGACGGATGCGCCGAAGGACTTTGGTGGGAGGTTGCGTCTGAACTGTGCGCGTACTACACCGGAGTTGCCTTTGCCAACTTTATTAGCCGCTTTCTCCTTCCCAACGCTCTTCCAACAACTTACCATGTGGGCGGGTGATCTTGCCCCAGATAACTCTAATCTTCGATCCTCTGATCTCCTTGCCGGCACGGTAAACGAAGGCGACCTTCTTTCCGAGGTAGAAGCTGCGAAAACATCAATATCCGCATCCGCCATTACATAGGTGTCGCAACGTACTTTGCGCCCTCAGTGTTCTCAACACCCTCAATCTTGATGAGAGAGGTACCTGGGGTGGTGTTGCGCTTGCCACGCTGGTAGCTCAGGTGGCGACCCCTGGAGATAGATTGTCAGCATCCCGTTCTGCTATCTTCACATATCTTGCGCGCAGTATTGTCGATTCCTTCCTCCTCTCCTCTTGTCGTGCTCATCATCGTCCTTCGCAACTCGTATTCTCGCAGGGCTGTGCTGTGGCTACTCACTTGACGTATACTAAAAAGAGCAATGTTAGCACACGTCGCAACATGTAGAATTCACAATCATGGCCCGTCGAAGTCCCAGAAGCATCTTCCACATTCTCCGCACTATGTCTCTCTGCTTCCGGGTGACTCCAAGGGCTCGAGGATGGATCTGGGGCGCACTCACGGCGGTGACCTGCTTCGGTTGGCATCTTGACGGCGGGACTCTCGACTGTCGGTGGAATCGAGGGGTTGGTGTATTGAAGATCGACTCGTCTTCGGAATTGTCGATTTGGCGGGTGGTCGTTGGCGTTGCGTCCTATTCGGCCTTACAGGCGAAAACAGAAGTTGAGGGCTACGAAACCCTTCGCTAAATTGTCTAGCGGCACAAATGCGAATAGAGGCGCTTAATTACATAAGCAGTTCCATGTCACGCGCGATAAGAGAAAAATCCCTTATCCCTTATCCCTTATCGCGAGCCTTGAAGAAAAGGCAATGATAATGTACTGTAAGCAGTTTTTGATACGGCAAAAGTCCCAAAAGTCACTACTCCGCGGATGACGGATGGCAGATGGCGGATGCAAGGCTTCAAGCGGCAACCATCGGCGAAGTCTCAGAACGATGCCGTATGCCGTATGCCGTATGCCATATGCCGCTCTGAATTATCAACTCCCTTGCAAAGATGGATGAAAGAGCTATTATCCATAGGCTGCGACTGACGTACTGATGGCGTTCTGTACGTATGTTGAGTCTTGACGAAGAATGAAGAATCCTAGGCACTGTACATATACACACACCTGTAGCCTCCATGATTAATATTTGGCATGACGCCGAGGCAGGAATACCTAAGCAAGATCGGGCCCAAGCCTTGCAAGTTGATGGTGGTGGTCATGGTGGGGATGAGAAGACTTGCTTTATCATCAGCGGCGGTGGTTGTAGAACGGACGTACCCCACCGGCCCCGTTGAACCCGTGCAATTATGCCGAGAATCATAGCGATTTTGAGACGGCAAAATGAAGATACCTAGGTAGTGTGAAATGCTGATGGAATTATTGAAGTCGTCATGCTGCGAACACGGCGGAAGAGTGAGTGATGAGGTTCGTAGCGGAGATAGAGATGGAGATAGAGATGGAGATAGAGATGGAGATGGAGATGGAGATGATGGTGTCCTTAACGGAGATGCTGGACTCTACAGTCATGCCAGGCAAAGAAGAAGCCGAGAGGCATTGTCCATTGTCCATTGTCCCGCTATTTATCCAATCATCCGGTCGTGGAGCTCCACGCTGCAGAGTACTCCGTACATACTTCGTACAGCAATATACCTACGTACTGTACTCTCAAGTTACGAACTTCGAAATTCACTGCGTCGTCCTCATACTGCATAACAGAACATGGCCCAATTTCCGATTATCATGATGAACGGAGAGGAAGGAGGAGAAGGAGGAGAAGGAGGGGAAGAGGGAGACGAAGGAGGAGAAGGAGAAGAAGGGATGAATGCGATGGAAGCGTGGTTGTGGTTGTGATGGGCGATGGGCGATGGGCGGCAACGCGGGATTCGACGTCGGCTGCCGGAGAAATAGTGGGCTACAGTGGCTACAGTGGGAAGACAGTGCGTTCGTTGCAGTGCGGGGGGCTTACCCAACGATTTGCGAAGCTCAGGTTGTAGGTACTTACTTACTTAGCCTTAGTCACTCACCAATCTGCTAAGGTGGGTAACGGTGGGTAAGCTCCTGCTCTCGAACTCCAAACTGTCAGAGTGTTAGTCAACTAAACTGCCTGCTCTTAAGAGTCTCGTCCTGTCTTGTTGTACCCTCCTCCCTCCATAGCTGCCACAACCACCTTCCATTCCAAACATAGCAGCGTCATATTTCTGCTCTTGTCTTCTATCAACTCGAAACCTCCATCCCCCTCATTCATTTGTATTATTTCCAGCGTCTTTTCCACGTCGACGCAATGCCGGACACCATCGTTACGAAGGAGGAGCACGTTGCCGCTCCGTAAGTTGATATTTCGATTATACTCTATCTACGTCACCACCGTCGCGAAAGCGCAACGGACGTTATCGCAGCATCTCTGTGCTCGATCGCAATGGCAAAGCAAGGCAAAGCACAGTTTGGGCGGATATCCATAGCATCTTGCGATTTTAATTGTTCGCCCTATGACACAACACCGTTGCTCGCTCCGTTTCGGTCTGAGAGATCGCGGGGTATCACTGCTAACCGCCCTTTCTCAACAGGAACATCGAGCTCAGGAACAATACTACCATTATTGTTCTTGGTGCCTCGGGCGATCTGGCAAAGAAGAAGACAGTAGGTGACCGGGATCCAATATGTTTGCAATTGCTATTGCTAACACTCTTCTCCAGTTCCCAGCTCTCTTCGGGCTTGTAAGATGCGCCGACCAACCGACCTTCATGATCAAGAAATGTGCTTATACACAATAGTATCGAAACCAATTCCTGCCAAATGACATCAGAATCGTCGGATATGCAAGAACAAAGATGGATCACGAAGAATTTCTCAAGAGGGTTAAGTCATACATCAAGACACCAACGAAGGATATCGAACATCAACTACAGGAGTTTGCAAAGATCTGCACATATGTCTCTGGACAATATGATGTGGACGAATCATTTATCAACCTACGAAGACATCTTGAAGAGTTAGAGAGAGGCAGGAAAGAGCAGAATAGAATCTTCTACATGGCTCTGCCACCCAGCGTTTTCACCACCGTCTCGCAACATCTGAAAAAGAACTGCTACCCAGAGAATGGCATCGCCAGAATCATCGTAAGGAAATCAAGAGTCTCATACCTTAGCAGGTGATTAACATGAATTTTGTAGGTCGAGAAACCATTCGGTAAAGATCTTGCCAGCTCGAGAGAGCTACAGAAGGCATTGGAACCCAACTGGAGCGAGGATGAGATCTTCCGCATTGATCATTATCTCGGAAAGGAAATGGTGAAGAACATCTTGATTCTGCGGTTCGGCAACGAGTTCTTCGGCGCAACGTGGAATCGTAACCATATCGACAACGTCCAGATCTCTTTCAAGGAGCCGTTTGGAACCGAGGGCCGTGGCGGCTATTTCGACGAGTTCGGCATCATCCGAGACGTCATGCAGAACCACTTATTGCAAGTGCTAACTCTGCTGGCAATGGAGCGCCCAATCTCATTTTCTGCAGAGGATATTAGAGATGAGAAAGTCCGCGTATTGCGCGGTATCCCCGCAATTGAGCCAAAGAACGTTATCATTGGCCAATACGGCAAGTCGCTGGATGGAAACAAGCCAGCTTACAAGGAGGACGACACAGTCCCACAGGACTCCAGGTGTCCAACATTCTGTGCCATGGTAGCATATATCAAGAACGAGCGATGGGATGGCGTCCCATTCATTCTCAAGGCCGGAAAGGCATTGAACGAGCAAAAGACGGAAATCAGAATCCAGTTCAAGGATGTCACGTCTGGCATCTTCAAGGACATCCCTCGCAACGAGCTCGTCATGCGTATCCAGCCAAACGAGAGCGTCTACATCAAGATGAACTCCAAACTTCCTGGACTGAGTATGCAGACGGTCGTAACAGAGCTTGATCTCACTTACCGCCGAAGATTCTCCGACCTGAAGATCCCAGAAGCATATGAGTCTCTGATCCTCGATGCATTGAAGGGAGACCACTCCAACTTCGTCCGTGACGACGAGCTAGACGCCAGCTGGAGGATATTTACCCCTCTTCTGCACTATCTCGACGAAAACAAGGAGATCATCCCTATGGAATACCCATACGGTAAGCTTACCTGCATTTCTCCTTCAAACCTCCCAACTAACCCGAAATAGGATCCCGCGGCCCGGCCGTCCTTGACGACTTCACTTCCTCCTACGGCTACAAGTTCAGCGATGCAGCCGGCTACCAATGGCCAACCACATCCACCCAGTCAAACAAGCTGTAAGTCTCTCAGTGCGTTTCATGGGCATAGCACACATAGAAATGAGGAGATAATGAGACCTGCTTTGCGAAGCACCTGAACCATCTCATCGAGGGCGAAATACTCAGCTCCTGGCGCGTGGCGGGGATGTCAAATGCACACGAGTTTTCGGATGGGAGATAGGGCAATATCTGGCGATGGACGGCAAGGGCCTCAGCCTCTCATGATGGGAAAATTTTCGCTGGAGGTGTTTCTGTGGCTTGGTTGAATTTTTGGCGGGCGAGCTTCGTAAGGGAGGTAGGGAGGGATATGTAAACCGTGAAACAAGCCAAAAAAGTAAACTGGCGAAATTCTGATGTTTTTCTGAGTCTTTTATGGGAATGACTAGCTTAGCTGATGAAATGGCTGGGACGCATGGCGATGAGTTATTATACAGTTCGAATGATATATGCTCACGATACTGGCATCTCGTGGCCCTTGAAAGCCAATCCGAGTTGAGTCTCCATGCCCTGAAGGCTACTCACCTGTTTTTGGCAATACATATTCTTCTGGTGATGATGGTGAGATCCGCTTCATGATCCGGATCTTGCCCTCCATGCGCGGCCCGATCCACCAACCTCTCGTGACGAAGCGTCGGATGCCTTCCTTCAGCAGTCCAAACGCTCCCAATTCCCGCGCCAACGATTCCGTTCTGCGCGTCTCCAGTCCAGCAGCTGGAGCACCATGCCCCGAAGACGACGCTGGACGGCGCCGCAGAAGTCCCCTCAGTGACTCCAGCACCTCTTGATTCCCGGCCTCCGAGACTCCCTGCCCAGGCCGCAGGATCTCCAGCCCCGCCAACCCGTACACCGTGTCGACCACGTCCCAGGTGCCCATGACGCGCGCCGGATCCTCGGCCAGCACGTAGTCGAAGCGTGACCAGAAGACGGGATCAGCAAGCGCCTGTTCGTCCTCGGTCTTGTCATACAGCCAGGCCACCTGCGCCGTCTGCGGCAGGGATGAAAGCGCCCTCCAGATCGGCGGGCTAGGATGCTCCTGCTGGAAGCGCGAGACGCCCGTCATGCAGCTCAGCACATCCATGTGCACGGTCAGCGTCCCCGTGGTGCCGGCGCGGGCGACGTGCTGGTGCAGCGCCCACAGGGCCTCGCCGCCGGGGTAGTTGAGCGCGGAGACGGCGAGCATGGCGAGAGATGCCAGGGCGCTGAGTGCGACCGAGGCGACGAGGACGAGCGATCCGAAGCGGTGCATCGTTGTGCGGCGCCGTCGCGTCCAGATGTGCGATGCGGAGAGAGCGGCGGCGGCGGTGAGGGGGGGGACTGTGTAGATGATGAAGCGGGCTTCTTTGTGTGGCTGGAAGCTGTAGAGGACGATGAAGGCCATGGGGGGGAGGGTGAGTGCTGTCGCGGCACGAGAAAGGGCGGGGAGGAAGAGGGAGTAGAGGATGAGTCCGATTGCGAGTGGGTTTAGGAGGAGCTTGGGCAGGAAGGAGTATATGTAGGTGTGCCAGGGCGAGGTGCCCCAGTCCGAGGATGCGCCGTGGACGGCGTTGAAGATGAACGAGGAGAGTTCGGGCCAGAGGGGCCGGAGCCAGAAGTACGAATCCAGGGGCACTGAGATGGCGAGGGCGAGGAGCGCGCTGGGGATGCCGGCGGTGATCACGGTATGTAGGGAGACAGCGCGGCGGTGGAGGAGGAAGAAGACCTGGGTGACTAGCAGAAGGGCGATTTCGGCGCGGAAGATGACGCCGGCGAGGACGAGGAGATGTATTCCCGTCCGCTGCCTCGACACCGTCTTGTCTGCCGCGGCCGACGGAGCGGGGATCGGCAGGAACTGGGCGAATGCGAGGGTGGTGAGCCCGAACGCAAACATGTTCGGCAGCGTCCGCGATGCGTAGAAGAGCACATGGAACTGCGCCGCCTGCAGCACAGCATACCATCTTGCGACTCCATTCCCGAAGGCTTTCCCCAACCGGCTCTTGAATTTCAGTAATGCGAGGGCATTGAAGAGGCCCAGGACAGCTCGCACGACCAGTTGCGCGTGCTGCCACCCTGCGACTGCTAAGATGGGCTTGCTTGCGCCGGCAAGGAGAAAGGCGCCGAGGAAAGTGCGCGGCACGGCGCCGGGAAACTCGAAGTGATCATATGTAGAGCGCAGGCGTCTAGCTATGTCGTGCGTCGGCGTGCTATAGAGCAAGATATCGTGCGTGGCCTGGAGATTGAAGCTCTCCTCGACCTTCGTATACGGCGCAGCGAGCAGATGCAGGAGGACGAGGGAGGGGATCAAGAGGTTGAGGGCGAGATCTGCAGTTAAATTAGAGTTAGCATCGGGAGAAATTGGAAGAGGAGATGCACGAGGAACGGGGATTATGCGCCTTACCGATTGCTTTCATGTTTGCGACGACTCCATGGTTGTTTATTATCGTGGCCACTTTCCTGGGGTACCTCTGACCCGCACACATGTGAAGCTCCAGCACCCCTGACATCGCGGCGGAAGTTCCCGCGATTAGAACTCTGGCTACAAGGTGTCAGATATACAGACCACATTTCGACGACGACGACGACGACGACGACGACAACAGCCAGCTGGTAAACGTAAACCACGAGGGTGCATTATTCGGGCCTTCACGGTTTGAGACGCACTTTACATCTGGCAAGATGATGTTCTTCGGGTTGGGCGGGCTCTTCTACTGTGAGTCTCTTGGATATTCCCATCTCCTTCACATTCAAACATCCTATCCGATACAGCGCCTAGCTTGTGCAAACGCACCGAGTCTCAACCTGTCCTACCGGCCGCACGTCTGCAGCTTCTATCACAAGACACAATGCTAACCAGGTCTCCTCAGTCATGGTCCTCGTCACCAACGCGATCGCAATCCTCTCCGAAGACCGCTTCCTCGCCCGCATCGGGTGGTCCGCATCCTCGGCCTCGGAGCCCGCATTCGGCAGCGGCGCCGGCGGCGACACGAGCGTGAAGTCGAAGATCGTGAACCTGATTGCAAGCGTGCGCACGCTGATGAGGAGTAAGTGGGCGCCTGGGCTTCGCTGACGGGAGACGGAGACGGATGCCCTGCGCAGGGCTGGGGATCTTTGAGGGGACGGCGGCTAACATGCCTACAGTACCCTTGATTGCGATCAACACTTTGGTAATAGTCTACGAATTGATACTTGGATAAGACGCGGTTATGATGGGGATGTGGCATGTGGGAGGGAGTCGTGAAACGATGCGTTTGTACGAGATAGAGCGTGGCATAAAGGCGGCGTTGGGGAGTTACGATACTCATGAAGATATCTATCTATAAGGCAGAGGAAGGTATTCTCTGCCTGTACACATGGCCTTAGACCAAAATGCAAGAAAATAATTCCAAGTAAGCTGGTGTTTTAGAGGTGAACTACAGTTTTTGGCTCCTGTTCACAGCAGTTATCCCTAAGGGATTCACTGATGCACTTGCTATCCTGCAGGCTCTATTTATTCAGTTAGGTAGGTAGAGTTTCCTGTCAAGTTATCGTTTCGTTGTTGGGCGACACTGTACTGCGCAGCACCGTGTTCGAATGTATTTGAATATGTCCACGCAGTCCGGAGGAAATCGTTAGTGTTGCACTCAAATGGTTGGCTTGACTGCTACAACCGGCTGGTCGTTTGTTGTAGAGTGCTGGCTTACTGTGGTTGCTGATGCCCCTCCCGATCCGGCGAGGAGTTGGATGGTGGATGGCCAGGGAGAGGGAGGAGAGGGGAAGGCGGAGTTGGAACTTGGAAGGATGACTTGCTCAGAGATCACAAACTGGATTTCTCTGTCCTACTTCCAATTAGGTGAAAAATAGCCTTTTACAAACTATTCAAATGATGGATTGGAAATAATCCTGCACAAGTCATTATGAGAAATAATTAAGTCCTCCATACACCTATTACACCAAGTCACATTACTACAGTGGCACAACCGTTGTTAGTCATGAAATGAATACATTCGATGCTTGGGAATAAGTCTATCATCGCTTGTCCGTATCCAATGCCTGGACCAGAATCCAAGAACTTCATCATCCTCATCCAATTATCAATCCCCAATTGCACCTCTGCTTGCTGTACAGATGCTCCGGAGGGACTACTAAACGCCTATACAATGAACTCGTAGAGATATCAGATATCCACTTCCCTTTTCCCATTTCCAAGCCTTATTTTTTCGCGACCCAAGCCCAACGCGTTTTCCTGAATTTATGCCCCGCTGCTCGTATATACGCCTCAATATCAACGCCTAGGATATTCACAGTATCGACATTACGATGGCATGAGGTTGGACTTCTTCCTCCCCAGACCGAAGCTGAACCGGTCCTTCGCCGACTTGTCGATCTTGTCCGGCAGAGCCGGCATCGGCTCGGCCTCGACAGTGACTTCCCCCTTGCCGGAGTCTCCCTTGAGCCAACCGAGGGACTTCCGGCTCATGCTCTTGCTTCCGGCCTTGTTCCTGCTCAGATTCAAGCCGCTCATCAGCCCGTTCTCCTTCTTCTCGCCCGATGCTCCCGCAGCAACAGCTTCCCTGCGCCGTTTCTCTTCGCTTTCAGCTGCAGATGCCTTGCTTGCAGCAACTGCAGCTTTCATCTCCTCCGCTTGGACCCTTTGGACCTCCTTGCGCTTCTGCTCCAGTTCCTTCCTTTGCTTCTCCTCACCCTTAGCCTTCTCCTTCTCGGCCAGCTTCCGTGCCTTTTCGGCCTCCTTACTTTCCTTCTTCGAACGATCGCGGTCGAATTTGGTAGCTGTGTTTTCAACGGGCGACAGCGGAGTCGGCATTTCTTGTACTGTAGCTGTTGCGATGGGAGGAGACGGTACCGGAGGACTTGTCAATGCATGATCAAGGCTGGGGAACTCCTCTTTGACCAGGGTTGGCGGAAGAGTAACCGGCTTAGAAACAGAGCTTGGGTATGTGCCATTTGGCTGCGGATGGCCAAGGCCAATACCTGCTTCTTGAGTGGCCAGCGCAACTTCTGCCAGACCTTCTGCCTCTTGCTCTCTCCGCACAGCTTCCAGAGTCGTCTCCTGGTAGAATAGCACATATGCACACGCCATTCCAGGTTTGTCTCCAAAGAAATTGCGCACATAATGCTTATCTACAGGCTCAACCATCTCATCGTCGAATAACAGCCAGCCCCTATCTTGTGTTTTGATAATGGACACATAATGGCCATGATATGCGTTCCCACCAATATGTACAACTACTGCATAGAGCTCATATAACCTGTCCGGGTCCTCCGCATCGTCTGTAGTGTTGAACATCCGCAGATGATACGGGTAAACCACTCTGTGAAATAACTTCTGTAATCTTGTCATGTCCTCCGTGTACTTGAATCTCTTCAAGTGCAATGTCAGAATCTTGGGTAATCGCTTGATCTTCATGCGCTTTTCCGCCTCCTGCAACCCGCCGCAATTGTCGCAGTGGAACTTATTTCTCTCGCAGAGCATTTCCTCTGCTGAAAACTTCCGAAGACAGGACGTGACTGATGAGTGCTCTTCTAAGTCAATCGACAAATCCAGGAAGGTCTCATCTCGCTGGGATGCGGTCTCGCATGTGAGACATCTTGTCTCAGAAGTCAAGACACCTTCGAAGATCTCATGGACCCAGCCGGTCCCAGGAGATCGTGCCCCGCTCGTGAGGCCCATTGCAGAAGCTGCATTAGCGAAAGCCGATATCATCCCTTGGGCCAAACCATTCTCATTCTTGGGAGGCTGAAGCTCTTTCAGCCTTTTTGCATCATCCTCCACATTTGTAATCACAGCATTTAGGACCAGTCCATAAAATTCGTGGGCATCCTGATGCATCGATGTTCGAAACATCTCGTTGTCCCGTTTAAAAATCTCTAGGAATCTTTGCGGGCTCAGTACACCCATCCTCGAACGACTGTGTATGAGAGCCATGAATATGTCTTTTAGGGCCGTGAACGTAGATTCCTCCATGCCATATCCACACGCATTTTCGTATGTCAAATCCAAAATAGGCCCTACCAGCATGGCCTGTTTCTTTTTATATTCTGGTGAGTCCGGTTTGTCTTCGGGTCGTTGGGCACCAGGCTGTCCCTGAGCCGGCGTTGCGGCGATCGTTGCTCTCCGCCTCGCTGCTTCTGCGGCCGTCACTCCTTTCGCCGGGGACGAAGAAGTTGCGCCTCCGTTCATTGTCCTCGTCGGAACGATCGTCTTCAGATTCCCATTAGGGGTGTCGTGAGGCGAGTGTGGAGGATACTTTACTACGTGTTCCCGAAACGGCACAGAGTAGTATAGAGCTTGAACTATCGAATTGCAATAACTGTTGACATGTCAAATGGTGTCTAATGCCACGACCACATGGACAAACCAAGTATTTCCAAACTGTATGTATATGTCAGCAACTGCTTCGCTCTTGATACGTGGGTATCTCATACGTTTTCCATCCCGAAAAACTTGTCGCTTCCATCTTGTCGGATTGGGCCAGCATTGAGGAGCATCTTCTCCAATGGCGTCAGCTCAGGCGCCGACTCTGACTTCTTCGCAGCATTCGAATTGGGTCCTGGACTCAACGGTCCCTATTGTAGAGTTAGCGATCTGAAGGCCAGTGACGCGCAAAGCCGTCGGATCAACAGCCTGCAGTCTTGCATTGACTGCCGCCTTGCAGGATAGAGGATAGATTACTGACAGAGCCGCTCTTGAATTTGCTAAATATTCCGGACATGGTGACTGTTGTGGTGCTCGCGGGTCGTAATGCGATTCGAGTGGGCTCTCGTGAGCGGCGAGGCACAGTGAGACGTCACACAGTCGCGGAAAACGGTGTGATATTGAAGCTTATGTTGTGATCATGCTCAATTGTGATATGGATATGGAGAGGACTGGCCGTCTCGCCGTCAACGCAATGCAATGCAATAATAATGATGGTTACGCTTTGCCAAGTCGTGGAGGAAATTGGGTCGCTGAAGCCTGGGTAAAGCAGCTCTGGTCTGGTAGGGGCCGAGGGCGTCGTCAAAGCGGGGGGGGGTAAGCCGCGTGGTTGAGGACGACAGACAGACAGCCTTTGGGGTTGTGGATTCGTATGGCGGGGCTGAGGAGAGGAGCGGAGAGGAGCGGAGAGGAGCGGAGAGGAGAGGAAGGAGAGCAGAGCAAGGCGTCGAGCAACGGTGATGCTCTATGCAGCTATTTATCATGAATCCGCGAAAGAAGACCAGAATATTAATGCCAGACAAGTTGAGCAGATATAGTACATGCAGTACATCCACTGGAAGTCGGATGGAATGGGTGTTCCAGGGGCCAAAGAGCTGCGTACAGTAAGTAGCCGCACTGTTGGTAAAGTAGGTACATATGTACATCAGAGTACTCTAGAGTACTCTTGTGGAGTGGTAAGGCTCCAAATTCGGAAGCATGCATGGTGAAAGGCTGAAGGCTAACTAAACTACCTCTATGTATATATCTATGTATATATCTATGTATAGGTACATAAGAGTACCTGTACCAAGAATCTGATTGATGCTGGTATTTTTCCCAGCAGAAACGAAACACCGACACCGATTGCCCTACAACGAAACGAACGAACCATGGATGACTATGAATGAGATATCTCGAACGACTTGTGCATGCAATTGATTCACATCTCCTGAGACTTCTATCTCGTATATTTCCTGCTATCCACCTCGTGTCAAGCTTCCTTGCATCCTCTGACATGAGCATCACCAGCTACAGCTGCTGCTCACCAATCAGACACATGTCCGATATACAACGAGGCAGGCAGGCAGGGAAGGAGGCAGGCAACTCTCATTTCAAAGCATCCCTGAGCTGCCATGGCTGCCATGCGTCTGCACCATAGCCTGCATCTGCGCTACCACGCACAGTTTGGAATAGGCGTGCCTGAACCACGCGAATCCCAGCGTCTTAGCTCAGGACGCTATGAAGAGAAGGATGAAGAGAAGGACGAAGAGGACGAAGAGGATGAAGAGGATGAAGAGGATGAAGAGGATGAAGAGAAGCCCTCAGCCACATTCCTGGTGTCTTTCATGATCTATCTGGTCTGAGACCCTGACATCTCACTCTCACCCTCACCCTCACGCATTCAGAGGGCATATCACGGCTCCGTCCGACGATATGATGTGATGTGTCCCTTCTTCTTTTTCTTCTTCTTTTTTCTTCTTACGGCGTGCTGTGTTGACTTGACGCTACCTCGTCTTCTCGAAAGGTGGAAGGTGAAAGGTGGAAGGTGTAAGATGCGGGGGCGACGTGAAGAATAATGGCAGCACCCGAGTGCATCTTTCCATTCCACTTCCATGACTGATTATTGGTTCCCGAAAAGGATCGACTCGCGTCTGTGGGGTCCGTATTGCTGACTGGCCATGGGTGAGGTAGGTAAAATATGTACATGTACACTAAGTATGCGCCGCTGTATCCTCGGTACCTCTATGTACATACACATATATGTACGTTGGGCGGCGATGCTCCGCGTCGGGAACGCATCCGTGGTGGTGGGGAGGATAGGAAGTAAGAGGATAGGAAGTAAGAAGCACCTTCTTGATCGAGTCTTCATCAGACATCAGTGTTTCTCATGTACAATAGAGAAATTATTCCTTACTGTACACAGTATGCAACGAGCCAGTATCTGTATGCATACAGTATCTGTATACATACAGTATCCTCAGTCCAGCTCTAAAGTTGCTTGAGAATGAATCTAGGAGCACAGATACCTGCAATGTAGACCAGAGACTGACTGCCTCAAGGACGGCCCACGCAATCTACTTCTCTTTAGCCAGTCCAATATTGCCTGCCCGCACTCTTCAACCTGCCTAAACTCCCTCTCCAACCAACACTTCAACCTTCTCGGACGTACATCTCCGCTAGTCCCGGAATACGCATCATGATCACCATGATCAGCGCCATCCTCCCTTCCTTCCAAACAGTCGAATCCTCCATCTCGAAACCGCCCAAACACAGCTAGCCAGCCAGCCCATGACCTCCTTCAGGATGCCTACTCGGTGCTTCTGCGGCTTATCCACCCCTCATCAGCTGTCCCCCACAACGTGGCAGGCCGCTTCCTGGGCCCGAGATGCGTCACGGCACACGGGGCGGGCGCGACGGCTTGCGGCGAGTGTGGGGTAAGGGGTAAGGGGGCGTTGGTGTCGGATGCTGGGACCGCTACATACCTACTACATGCATAAATAGGTGGGAGAAGATGGTGGATTTCGACCTTCGTGGTGGCCGCGGAGGACCTACCTGGCTTTGCGTCTTGTCTGACGGCCGGCGCATACGACGAAGCTTAACGGGGCTCTGGTTCCCTCTTGTGCTATGCTGGCAACGCGCGGTGGTTGAGGGCGGCGTCGAGCAGACCATGTTCGTCGGTGTCACTTGTCATGAAAATGGGGATGAAGTATACAATTCTATCGAGGTCTCCAATTACGACGAGTATCAGCCAGCCATGATGGAGACGGCATTAAATTAATTATCATATATTTCTCATATTCTACCATCTTGATCTCGTCTCATAGCGCTCAGTGGTATCCCTCTTCAAACGCCCAAACAATGATGGTACACGTATAGTACACGCCGATGCCACGCTGCGCAAACTCAAAAATCCGTCGTCAGCTCCGCCCAGGGGACCCCGAGATCCCTCCCTATAGATACTCTTCCCGGAGGAGAAATGTGTGCCTAACCGCACCATTACATGTACTTCAGCTTCCGCGTCGCATAAGCCGCGCCTAATGTGCTCAATGCCCCGATGAACAAACAGACCGCAATCGCATTCGGCCCTTCCGTCCTGTGTATCTCCTCGGGCCCCGCGTCATGCGCCAGCTCGGGGCTCTTTCCCGGCTCCAAGATCGAGAAGACGACCATGGAGAGGAAGGTCCCCAGGAATTGAGGCAGTGTGGTGTAGATATTCAGGATGCCGAAGTAGATACCTGAAAGCTCGCCCGTCGATGCGATGGCCTCGTCGGCGCGATGGCCGTGCTCCAGGTGGAGTAGGGAGGGCGATGATGGGCGGGAGAGCTCGAAGGAGTCGCGCTGCGAGATCGAAATGCGGCGGTAGGAGGGAGAGGATGCGGAGCCGCTGCTGAGGCGGTTGACTTCGACGCCGAGGAAGGCGTAAGGAGCCCAGGACCCCAGGACCCACGGCCTATGCTTATTAGTCAAGGTCAGGTAGCATTGGAATAGAGACGTACACTCCACAGAATGCCACGAGGATGGTCGCAAAGCGGAAGGAGGAGGCGAACGGTGCCAGTATCATGGCGCCGGAAAACATGAAATGTCCCGCGAACCACGCCGTAAGTAGATCAGGCTTGTTCTTGCTGACAACTTCCAAAATCTTGGCGAGGCTGCTTGGCGGCCTGGGTGTGAACTTGTCCTCTTCTGGAGACCGTACGAAGAATGGCATGAGGAAGGCTCCTGCAAATGTGACCATGGAGAATGCTACCAATGCCATGCTCCCAATCCTCCCGACATCTCCCAACGCATCTTCCGACTGCTGGACGTCCACTGGCGCATCGTATCTGAAATATGTCTCTCCCACCCACGTACTGCTGTAGAAGAGAAATGGAAACCATCCTATCCAAGCCCAAAACTGCGCCCAGCAGATCGCCTGTATGCGTGGCGGCAGATGCATAGTTGTTTTGATGATCTTTCGAATAATCTTGATCCCTCCACATTTTGCATCTGTTCTTCTGCTCGAGATCAAAATCCTCTCCGTCACAGCCCACGATGTCATGCCCACAGTAAACATTAAGCCAGTGGCAGCAATGAGAACCAGCTTTTTCAGTTGCGTATCTCCCATACCCTTGCCAAATATCGCAACCAGATCGATCGTCCCAGCGGCATATCCTACGAGGTGGCCGATTGCAACCATTCTACTCGCCCATGCTGACCCGAGCTGCTGCTTGGGTATGGGGAGTGTGTCCACAATCAAACTTCGGCAGCAGGACTGTACTGCATTGATCGCGAAGTCCACAGCGTATATGCTGAAGACTGCCACCACAATTGTGCATGTCTTTGCCGTGTCCTTATCTTCGATAAATAGGCCGACAATTTCCTTCGCCCATGCCATTACGATTAACGACAGCACGACGATTATTGAGCCCCCGATCATGAACGGTCTCCGTCGGCCGAATTTCGATTTCGATTGGTCCGCTATCACCCCCACAATCGGTTGCATTATAAGTCCAGAGAGTGGTCCTGCTATCCAGACAAGGGATGTGCGGCTCTTCGTAAGTCCCAGGGCAAGCAAATATGGCGTACAGTCTGTACAGAGGTATCAGCTTTGTATTATCCATGAGCTCAGAGGGATTGGAGATCTCACACGTCATTTCAACGCCCCAAGTAAACCTATAATTTTCATAAGCACATATCCAACTCGACATATTTCACCAGTGAAGCTTACTGCAGCCCGACCAGCGACAGCGTCAACAATGCCATGCGCATTGACTCCGTTGAGCCCTTAATGGACGGCTGCCCTGCCCACGACGCCATGTCCTCGTCCTCCTCAGGCTTTACACCTTCTCCGTCGTCCTCTGATCGTCGCGACCCTGACGTCGGATAAATCTTGAGCGCGTGCCCGTTCCTGTTTGGTGGCAGCGAATCACTACTTGAATTGTCCCTAAGTACTATCATTATTCATGGCCATTTCACGTCCAGATCCTCTTTATAGCTTCAGCAACGGAAGGATTTGATATATCGTTGTCGTCAGGAGGTTGAAAGCTCCAAGGCTGACCAAAGGAGCCGTTGGGAGATAGTATTTTTGGATGTCCAGGGATGATCCGGTGTGGAGATACGCACGCACCCAGTACGACGGCAGGCTGATGAAGTGGCTTGACCTTGGGCGGGCGTTGCAGGGGTTGTCAAGAATGAAGACTGTCCTGTCGCCGTTCTCGTAAATTTGACATCACCAACGACCAAAAAAATGGTCTGGGGGGAGTTCTGACGACCACACATGTCGATAACCCGCGAATATGCGATGGCAGATGATATCCGTCATTTGGGAAATTGGCCAAAAAAAAGTAGTGTTCTTAATCAAGGTGGACCTCGATTCGCAGATGTTGCGGCTTCTGTGGATCGAACACAGTGCCTCCAGATATCACGTGACGGCTAGTCAGCTGATTAGCTGAAGTGGACTTCAGTCTGGCGCTCTCCCAAGTGAGCTAAAGCCGCCTTGGTAATTGATTGGAAGTCTCTTATTTGTTTTCAAATTAGAAATTAACAAAACTCTAAGAATCCAATAACTAACATTAACCTCCTACGGAGTAAAGAAAGCTGTGCGATAGTAATCTCATCTTACATATACTGCAGTAGTCCAGGGGCTTTGTCATTAAAAATTGGTCGTCTCATGCCTGAGCCAAGATTTCCAGAATATATTTCTCTCACGGAGTAAAGCAATCGTCTTCGAGGACGAAGTCAATGTTCCCAGTCCCCGAATCCGAGATATCATGAATTGCACAGACTCGTGAGTCATGGATGTGCAATAGGTCTATTGTAGACATATTTTCATAGGCTACACTCTCCTGTTGCGCCTGGACATCGTTCAAGATATGATCGCCAAGATATGAATCCTGGGACGTTATATAATGGGTGGTTTCTATTACTTACTGTACCACTACTCAACAATCAAGAGTGTATATCCGTGCCATATCATGTTCAGAAACCCCTTAAACAGAGGCTTAGAGTTCGTTAGCATACCGGACCCTTTCATCGTGGTCGTCAATCCTAACACGAACATGGTGGACAGTCTCGTTTCCCATCTCAAATTCTCATGAAGACCAGAGATGGACAGATGGACAGCGAAGTATATATAAACAGCCAGATCTCATATTCTAGAACTCTCAATGTATTGCTAACAGGCCCATTCTCTTTCGCTATTCCATTATTGCTGGTTCATTCCACGAGAGTGGCATTTCAGAGACCGGCCATGCTTAGAAAGACGAACATTGAAAAAAGAGTTGAGATATCCAAGAACATGAATACAGAATAAACAAAATACGGCCATGAAGTTGAGGAGAGAGTTAGAATATGCCCTGCGAAAAAGCGCATATTCCAGCTGGAGCATAGCAGCTACCGTGTGTGCATCCATCATGATGATAATGAGGCTTCCTCGACAGGAACCTCACCGCTTCGACGAAGATGCGAAAGTCTCTCGTGTATGCAGCCTTCCGGCGACAATGGATATCTATTATTATTTATTAAAATCAGATTTGGTATAATAATTTGAGCCTTCATTTCTCAGTAGAGGCGCACATGGTTCTTCTACCTACCTGAACGTTCCTTACCAAGTGCGACAGATGAAGTAAAAACAAATGAGCGAATAGCAGTCGCAATAGTCGATTAGGTGAAGTCTAAATGCGAGTTAAAAGCTGTTAATTATTAATATTGTGAGGATGGCAGCTCCCCTTCCCTCCTGGCGTAACTCCCCCACTCGCTTCGGACTCTTTGGTGGGTGAGCTGTCGCCTCGGTAGGTAGGTACCTACGGAGTAGATACTAAGATACCGTAACCGTAATACAATCGTCCTGTGGCATCCCGACAACACTCTTCCATCTTCCCGTCTCCATCTCCATCTCCATCTCCATCTCCGTCTCCATCTCCGTCTCCGTCTCCGTCTCCGTCTCCATCATCTCCATCATCTTCACCCCGCACCCTGCTCGAGTCCTTGGCATCTAGATACCTGGCAGGTCCTCTCCCTCTCTCTTCATCCGCCGAATTGTTGCCCGACACAATTCACACAATATACACACAACACACAACACACAACACACAACACACAACACACAACACAACGCAACAGAGAGATACATATGGTATATACCTACACTGCATACCACGCTCGTTTCCTGCTTGTGGCCCGGTCCGATCCCTCCCTCTCCCTACGTACAGTGTGACCCCTCATCTGCATGGCCGCTGTTTCGGTACAAGGTCTCCTGCATATCATCCTAATGCGCATTCAGAGAACACCGAACTTCACCCCCCTTGAGTGCGACAGATCGTTGGGTTTCTAGAGATGTGACAATCCTACAATCGTACAGGGGCACTCAAGCATATCAGAGGATAGATCGATTGATTGCCTATTGATGGCATACCCGACCACATCATCAGACAAAAGAAAGTGCAGATTATCATTTTCGACCTTTCTCGGGAACCTCATCCCCCGTCCCCCGTCCCCCGGCCCCCAACACGACAACTTGGTCGACTCATCTTCAGCCACCTGGTGTCAGCTCTCTAGACTCTGGTGATCTCAGATAGGCATTCTGGCAAGGTTTCGCCGCACAACCAACAGGCCCAGCCCCGCCACTTTGAAATCGCCCAATCGCCTAGTGGTCAGCGCTCAGTGTTCGTGCACTTCTACCCCAACTTTTCTTCCAGTCACCACACTTGGACTGCATTGCAGATTCCTGAAGCGAGCTGTGCAGTAACCTTGCACTCGGCCTCTCTTGCGGATATCTTGGGCGTGGTAGGTGGTGGTGGCGCTGGTGGTGCACGACGACCCAGCCCAACCCACATCTCAATCCGCTTCCCTGTGTCCGATCAACACCAGTTCCCGATATAGCAGCTCTGTCACCGTCGTACCGACTCGAAACGCGGCTGAGAGTAACGAAATCCACACCGCGCTTTCAACGATGAGGGAGGCGGCCGTTATACCTGGTGCTCCTCTCACTGCTTCCTTGGGAGAAGAGCTCGGCGCATCCTTCGGTGATGATAATAATAATGGTGTCAGTGTCATCGCCGAACAAGCATCTATGTTCCATACGGGCATGTCTCTGCCAGCTAGCAATGGCCTCGAAAATTCTCCATCTTTTCCAAGCGGATTTGCGCCATATTCTATGAGCGATGACGAGGGAGGAATGTCATCAGACGGCGGCGTACAACTGAATATGAGTGCAGCTCACAGCGAGGCACTTAATGTCGAAATGGATATGGTGGATGCCGAGGTTATGGGACATTTCAACCTGGCATCCATTGTGGAAAGCCATGGCTTTCTGAACGATGAGGTGGACGACACTGCTCACTTTAGTATTGAAGAGGAAGAATCGCAGATTGTCCCTCATCCATGGACACTGGACGACGACTTTCTGGCGATCACTCATCAGATACCAGAAATTTCAAATCTGCCAGACGTAATGTCCGAAGTGTCACAACAACTGCAATATATACAAGATGGACAAGAGCAAGGCGAGCTGTCAATAGTACAGCATGGGTCGGTTCATGATCAAAGTATACATCCCATCCCCTTTATAACCTCTATACTTTCCAGTCACATTTCAACTTCTGGAACCCACAACTCCAATACAGCAGCAATGCCCGTGGCTCCTGCATTCTCGGTTGCGGAAAGCTCGGGTGTCCTGACTTCGCAGTTGGCAGTGGACAGTCAAGCCGCTGTCGATATTGTGCATGGTGTTCAACATGGGGCCTGGTCAATACCATCGTCTCTTGTTGACGAGTTTGTAGACGAGAGTGATGTGGATACTGTCAATGCTCCTCAAACTAACAATGCACAAGTGGAAGACACGCAGAATAATCTGCCTTTGGCCGACTTCTTATACAGTTGGAGCGTCAACGTCGGGCGCGACTCGAGAAAACCAAATAGGGGTCCTCGTCTGGATTCTGTACGAGAACTCAGGGCCAAGAAGCCCGTCGAAGTACGAATATCAGATCTCCGAGGCGAAAAATGCGATATCCAAGGCATAAATTGGAAGAAACTGGACGTCAAAAGGCATGATGCTAGAAGCATGCGAATCGCGACTTACAGAAATTATCAGAGCCTGAGTCCCCCTCATTGGCTACCTCTCACCCTCCGTCGGACAGCCATTCAGGATGATAATGAGGACTTTTTCAAGTTCCGTCATATGAATTTTAAGTATAAGATAAACCTCGCTCACTTTCAGCTGCGGAACCTTGTGGCTTGCACATCCAGGAACAATGTCTTCTACGCTGGCGAGTCTCGAGTTTTCCAAACGAATCCTATCTACGGGCAAAAACTCACCAAGATGAATCTTTCCGAACCCGAAGTGCAACCAACTCATGGATATCCTTGGGCTGGCGTTCAAATATCGACAATTGCAGCGGACCACAATGTTCTCATCGCGGGTGGTTTCCACGGTGAATACGGCATGATGCCTCTCGACCAACCGGATGCGAAGCACGTAGAGGGGCTGGTCGTGGACCATCCCAACTGTATAACTAATCACATTCAAATTCAGATCAACCGCCAGAGTGGTTTGCCTGAAGCTATTATTGCGTCAAACGATCATGTTATTCGCACATTGGATTGCACAACCAACCAATTTGTCAAACATCACGAATATAAGCAAGCGATCAACTGTACGGCTCAGAGCCCAGATCGCAGGCTTCGAGTGCTCGTTGGAGATACGTGTGATGTTATGATTGCCAATGCGGAAACCGGAGAGGTGCTTCAGGGGCTCAGCGGACATTTAGATTACGGATTTGCCTGTGCATGGGCTGATAATGGATGGCATGTTGCGAGTGGAAATCAGGACCGATTAGTGAAGATCTGGGATGCTAGAATGTGGACGACAAGCGATGGGACGGGAAAACCGTTGGCTACCATTTCTTCTACAATGGCTGGCGTTCGAAGTCTGAAATACTCTCCTCTGGGCAGTGGAAAGAGGGTCCTGCTGGCGGCGGAGCCTGCAGATATCATATCCGTCATTGATGCTGAGACGTATAAGTCAAAACAGACGCTCGATCTATTTGGAGAGATTGCTGGCACCGATTTCTCGCCTGACGGACAAGATATTTTCGTTGGCGTGCATGATAACCTGAGAGGTGGCATCATGGAGTTTCAGAAGTGTGGATTTGGACGCAGCTATGAACATGAAAGCATTTTCCGCAACCGCGAGCGTGATGTCGACATGTACGGCAGCAAAACTGACGATGAAAATCTGAAGGAAATGGCGGCTGGATTGGATTGGAAGAGGGATGCGAAAGAAGTGGTTGCTGGCTCGAGATCCAGGCGCACATCAACGCATCGCCGACGTCGAGCAGCCAGGCTGGGCGACATGGACCCCTATTGAAGGAGAAGAGGCGAAACACTGGGAACGGCGCAAGGAGGACATGCTGCATATTGCCAGCACTAATTATGAGGAGGATACGACATTAACGACATCATTCTTGTGCCTAATTCCGAGTCTTTGGGATATGATATTGGTTTAATTGGCGTCAAAGGGAATGATACCAGAAGTGCCAGGGGCGTGGCATGGGGCATGACACGGGTCGGGATCAGGGATTTGGAGTGTTAATTATGGCCATTTTTCTCGGAGCAAAGCACACCATACAGTGCTGGACGGTGTTGGACGGTGTTTATTCTTATTTATCACTTCATGCATTCGAACGACTAGGATATCTAGGATACGTATCATAGCATAGGAGACTGGACGTCTCTAGCCTTCAAACTCATACGCTCGTGCGCAGTTGACAGACATTAAAATATATGCAACTTCATCTTCTTTCATCTGTTCGACAACAATGGTTACTCTGTTCTGACTATGAAAGCCTGTGAAGTAATCTGGTTACGTTCGGCTCAAGCATGCAGACATCAAAGCGATGATCGGACGTCACCTACCCCGCAACCCCACCATGTCCGTCATCGTTACCTGAGCTTCCACAACAGTGATAAATTGATAACAAGTGAATTGCAAGCCCAACTTCCATAACAGCAACCAACAATGTCGTCCAACGCTCAGACCTCGGGATCCGATCCCAAACCCGACAATCTCTCGACGGGCCCGCACAAGGAGCTCTACGACCTGGGCTACGAGATGCGGAAGAAGGTGGTGGGGGAGGAGCACGTGGCGCGCAGCTTGGCGGCGGGGTCGAGCGAGTTCATGAGGCCGATGCAGATGTTTGCGACGGGTGAGTGGGATGGGATTTCCTCTCGTTGTGCTGTTGGATTCCCGTTTATACATTTATATCTCTTGTCTATCCGTGCATTGCTGCTATTTCGGGAATTTGGATGGGATTTGAGAGAGGGGCGGGAGGAGAAGAGGAGAAGAGGAGATGACATCGGAAGCTGACGCGAAGCAGAGCTCGCGTGGGGTTCGATCTGGACGCGTCCGGGGCTGGAGCTCAAGACGAGGAGTCTGCTGAACCTGGTGATGCTGACGGCGCTGGGGAAGCCGGCGGAGTTGGGGGTGCATGTTCGAGGGGCGGTTAGGAATGGGTGCTCGGAAGTGGAGATTCGGGAGGCATTGTTGCAGGCTAGGTGAGTTTTTGGATGGGGGTTGAGAGGTGGAGGAGAGGGAAAAAGGGGGCAAGAAAGGGGGCAGGAAAGGGGGAGAAAAGGAGAATGCTGATTGTTGGATAGTGCATATTGTGGGATGCCCGCGGGACTTGAGGCGTTCAGGACGGCGGATAGGGTGTTGACTGAGATGAAGGAGAAAGGGGAGATGTGAGGAGCATATATTAAATAACTGGCTGGGACATTACTATGGCGTTAAGAGAGGGTGGCCTTATACATGGCTGTATACATGACTGTATATATAATGTGCTAGATATATATGTACTATATATGTACTATATATGTACCATATATAAAGATTCTGGAAATGTGGAAATGTACGTAAGTCTTACATTGGATAGAACAACACCAAATACCAGTGCGCACCCACTTGCATTACCTGAAATGTTAGGTAAGACGGAGCACCTTCCACCCTCCGACATTCTTTCCATGATGCGACGCACGCTACGTGCGCGTCAATCCCATAATCGCACACCGCATCGTCAACCTGCATCGTGACCTGAGATCGCCGGACCATTCCTTGGTGCTCGTTCGTTCGTCCGTTCCTCCCCCCCTTCACCCCCCAACAGATAGTCAATGCGTGCTGTTGCTGTTTCTCTCGTCGGTTTGACGATCCGCAATTCGACTCTTATCCGTCCAACAGCAACAACACGCGCATTTTCCACTCTCCAAAGACGGAGCCTGAGCAGCAGCATTCCATATCGAGCTCTAACCCACCAATTGTATGTCCATAACCTATCCCTCTACCCTCTACCCCGCTACCCTCTACCCTCTACCCTCTACCCTCCATTCGACGGCTGAGGCTCAAGTCTGACCACAATAGACATAAATCCACCCCCAAACGACCACAAGTCTCGAACCAGACGAAGAACATCTCCAAAACTACCGCCGTCAGGCACTGCTCATATAGACGTCACGGAATGTGTCAAATTCACGGCGAGAGAGAGGTGGTGGGAAGTGTCGTGGACGTCACACATGGAAGAGAGATCTTGCCTGCGAATGTTATCCCAAGACACTATGACTTGACCCTGGAGCCGAACTTCAAGGACTTCACATATGAGGGCCATGTTATCATCGACTTGGACGTCGTTGAGGACACCACATCAATCTCACTCAACACCCTCGAGCTGAAGATCCACAGCACAAAGATTATCTCTGGGACACATACGATCTCGTGAGTGTTGAGTCAAGCCTTCTCTTGTTACATTGGAGGTGGTGCTGACCCATTGCTATCTCAGTTCTAACCCCGACTTAACATACAATGAGCCCGAACAGACCACCAAGGTCGCCTTCGAGAAGGTCATTCCAGCTGGCACCAAGGCCCAAATCGAGATGAGGTTCACAGGCGAGCTTAACGACAAGATGGCCGGTTTCTACAGATCTACATACAAGAACAAGGACGGATCAACCGGCATTCTCGCGACGTCGCAGATGGAGCCGACTGATGCCAGAAGAGCTTTCCCCTGCTTCGACGAGCCGGCCCTCAAGGCGGAGTTCACAATTACCCTTATTGCCGACAAGAATCTTACCTGTCTCAGCAACATGGACGTAGCTTCAGAGGTGGAAGTCACGTCGGATGTTACAAAGACTACCAAGAAGGCAGTCAAGTTCAACAAATCGCCATTGATGTCTACATACCTGCTATGCTTTATCGTTGGAGAGCTCAACTATATCGAAACGGACAAGTTCAGACTGCCAGTCCGTGTCTACGCACCGCCAAACCAAGACATTGAGCATGGCCGATTTTCACTTGAACTCGCCGCTCGCACTCTTGATTTCTATGAGAAGACCTTTGACAGCAAGTTTCCACTGCCAAAGATGGACATGGTAGCTATTCCGGATTTTGCCGCGGGTGCCATGGAGAACTGGGGTCTTATCACCTACCGTGTGGTTGATGTCTTGTACGATGAGAAGACCAGCGGTGCTGCCACAAAGGAGCGTGTCGCCGAGGTCGTCCAACACGAACTTGCCCACCAGTGGTTTGGAAACTTGGTGACCATGGACTTCTGGGATGGCCTGTGGCTCAACGAGGGTTTCGCTACCTGGATGTCTTGGTATTCTTGCAACATCTTCTACCCAGAGTGGAAGGTGTGGCAAGGATATGTTACGGATAACCTGCAGAGCGCTCTTGGCCTCGACTCCCTGCGCAGCAGTCATCCAATTGAGGTTCCTGTCAAGCGTGCCGATGAGGTCAACCAGATTTTCGATGCCATTTCTTATTCAAAGGGATCATGTGTTCTCCGCATGATTTCTACATATCTTGGCGAAGATGTCTTCATGGAGGGCATTAGGCAATACTTGAAGAAGCACGCCTATGGCAACACTCAAACCGGCGATCTGTGGGCCGCGCTAAGTGCTGCAAGTGGAAAGGATGTCAGTAAGACGATGGATATCTGGACCAAGAATGTTGGCTATCCAGTCATCACCGTCACCGAGAATGACGATAAGAAGACTATTAATGTCAAGCAAAATCGTTTCCTTCGTACAGCAGATGTGAAGCCTGAGGAGGACCAAGTTCTTTATCCAGTCTTCCTTGGTCTCCGTACCGAGGCTGGCGTTGATGAGAGCTTGACCTTGATCGAGCGTGAGAAGAACTTCGATATTGCCAGCACAGACTTCTTCAAGCTTAATGCCGATCACACCAACATTTATCGCACATCATACACGCCAGAGCGCCTAAAGAAGCTCGGCGAGAATGCCAAGAACGGCCTTCTGACTGTTGAAGATCGCGCTGGTATGATTGCAGATGCAGGAGCACTCGCAGCATCAGGCTATCAGAAGACTTCTGGTGTCTTGAACCTGCTCAAGGGTTTCGACAGCGAAAGCGAGTTTGTCGTGTGGAATGAAATCATCTCCAGACTTTCTGCTATCCAGGGAGCGTGGGTCTTCGAGGATCGCAAGATCAAGGATGGTCTTGAGAGCTTCGCCAGAGAGCTTGTGAGTGCTAAGGCCCACAAGGCTGGATGGGAGTTCAAGGAGACAGATGGCCATGTTGAACAGCAGTTCAAGGCCATGCTCTTCGGCAGTGCAGGTCTTGCAGGCGACGAAGTTATCATCGCAGCAGCGAAGGACATGTTTGCCAAGTTTGCCAAAGGTGATAAGTCAGCTATCCACCCTAACATCCGCGGCAGTGTCTTCGGCATGGTCTTGAAGTACGGTGGAGCCGAGGAGGTAAGTTCCCCATCGCATATCCTATTGAATCCTCCAGTTGACCAAATAGTACGATATCATCCTTGACACCTATCGCACCTCCATCAACAGCGACGAGCGCAACACCGCGCTCCGCGCGCTAGGCCGCGCCAAGGCCCCCGAGCTCATCGCGCGCTCCCTCGCGCTGCCGCTCGGCGGCGAGGTCAAAGAGCAGGACATCTACATGCCGATCAGCGCGCTGCGCACGCACCCCGAGGGCATCGAGGCGCTGTTCGTGTGGATGACAGAGAACTGGGAGGAGCTGGCGAAGCGGCTGCCGGCGGGGCTGTCGATGCTGGGGTCTATGGTGACGATTTGCACGTCGAGCTTCTCGCAGCCGGAGCAGAAGGCGCGTGTCGAGGCGTTCTTTGCGGATAGGAGCACGAAGGGGTTCGCGATGGCGCTGGCGCAGAGTCTTGATTCGATTCAGGCGAAGAGTAATTGGTTGGGGAGGGATAGGGAGGATGTGGCGAGGTGGATTAGGGAGAATGGACTTGATAAGCCGATTGTGAAGAGTGAGTTGTAAGATGGGTTGTCTTGTCTATGGATGGCCTCAGACGAGGCAGGTCGGCGGGTCGGCTGAAATCCCTGGGTAGGCTTTGGAGCTGTCCGACCAAATGACTGGAAAGCTTGATGTGTCGCGCGACATATATAGCCATCCATGAGCTCGTACTACGGAGTAACTAGAGACTCTACTCAATGAAAGATATATATCAAGTAAAGGCAAAAATTTACCATTTGATCGATGCTTATAGTAATAACTGAAGCTGTAGTAAGCAAAACAAGGTTTCTATCTGGAATGGCCCAGAGTTCGGATTCAAACAAGAATAGAAGGATTTTGTGAAGCTTGCGAATGGCGATATGGCATCAAAACTCTCCAGTTGACTCCTCGCTCCCTCCTATGATATTGCGGAGAAGAATAGAAGTATCGTCCGCCCCGTGATCTGGGCTGTTAGGGGCTCTTGGCGCTCCGGCCTGCGAATGTTAACATCAATAGGTCCCATGCAAAGGAGCTTGGCGGAGATGCCACCATCTTCATCATCTCAGACTCGGCGCAATGTTATCAATATGTACATATTCTCTCATCGTAAGTTCATTCAACATGCCCAACGCAAGAATCAAGCAGTTCCCTAGAAGCCCTGCTGGCGGTGCCACTTCTCCTCCCACCCCGGAAAATACGGCGACGCCGCCAGCGTCTCCACCGTCCACTCCTCGCCCTCCTTCTCCCCCCTCACCATCCCCTTCTCCCGCTGCTCCTCGGCGTACCTCTCGAGCTCCGGGATCGCCACGTGCTCCACATGCCACGTATTCTTATACGCCATCAGGTTCTCCTTGCCCTCCTTGCAGATCTTCAGCACCAGCGCCGGAATGTACGCCTCGTCGCGGAACTCGGCCAGCGGCGTGAAGAGCGCCTTGAAATTAAACACGACCGCGCCGCTCAGCGGCAGCCGGCGCAGCGTCTGCCAGTCGACTCGCAGAGTCACCTCATCGGCGCGCAGCGCCTCCGCCTGGACCGCGCGTGACGCCTCGTGCGGGTCGCCCGGCGGCATGAACAGCGGCGCGCCGGCCTCGAGACTCCAGCTGCCGCGCTGGATGGGCGAGCTGGTCGGCATCTTGGTGAAGAAGCGGTCCATGCTGAAGGCCATCTTCTCCTCGTAGTCCGGGACGATGCCGGCGTGGATGGCGAAGAGCGATTTGCCGATCTTGGTCGATACGTTCCAGCCGAGCGAGCTGCAGATGCAGCCGGCGCGGAAGTAGTACTGGCCGTCGGCCTCGGAGCGGAGGACGAGGGCGAAGTCCTCGGCGATGTTGTTCATGATGACGACGAGGGGGTGGAAGTTCGCGATGATGGTGGAGGTGTTGAGGAGTTTGTTGTGGAACACAGTGTTGTCGTTTGAGAGCTGGAAGTGCTTGGGATAGCGCGCACAGTAGAATTGCAGGGCCATCTCCATGAGCTCCTTGCATGCCAGCTCGGAGCCGGGCTGGTAGTCCAGTACCAGTTTGCCGTACTTCTGGTAAAGGCCTTTGCGTTCCGCGATTTTGGCGCAGTAGTCCTTGTCCACCTCGAGCCACCAGTCGGTCTCCATCTTTGTCAGTGCTGCGGCGTTGTCAGTTTGTGCAACGATAGATCTAGGACGACGGTCTGAGAACTGACACATTGTCTGATGGTATGCCCATCTGAAAGGACGATATGGCCTTGGCAAGGCTGTCTCGTGGTTAAATCCTTCATATGCTTCTGGTAGAGGTACGCCGCTTAAGATATCATAAGGCGGGAAGTCTCCCAGAGCTACGATATCGGCAGTGGAGAAACCTGCTGGTGTGTATTTGAGCGGCTCTTCAAATCTATTGTATGTTCTTGTTGTGGGAAGAGAATTGTCTCTGAGAGTCTCCAAGGATGGATCGTCGGAGATGACGAGGTCCTTGTACGCGCCCGACTTATGGCCCTTGAGCTCCAACAGTGCCGAGCGTCGACATGGCGGAAAGCTGGAGAGCAATTCAACCTTATTAGGAGCTCCCTTCTCTGAAATCGACCCTTTTCTTGACGGAGACAATGATCGCGGCGGAGTCTTCGAGCCCGACACTCGGCGTTTCTGAAAATATGCTGGATTTCGTCGTCCCGAAATATAAATCGAGAGAGGAACGAGAATTACGAGACTGATGCCGATGACCCAAGGACTCGACATGCCGACCAGAGCCACCATCACGGAGAATATGGTAAGTTGTACAGACACTGGGCGGTGTAACGATGTATGTATGAATACTCAAATCTGCGGCGCCGGGTATAGATCTCAATCGGCAGACGCGAATGCTCAGTCTAAAGCTCAAGTTGGGTTTGAAACAGCGTTTCTACGCGGCGAGGTATATAAAGAGAGAATGCAGAAAGACGTCCGTCTCATATGAGAATGGCAATTGAAAGCAAGAATGAGAGATAGATGACGGAGAGAAATAGAGGCTATTTGAAGGTCCTGGACTCCAACGACCTCTTATCGCGACAGAGATGCAGCTACCACGACGCTCATGCGATTCTAGATGGAGCACAACCCCCAAACGGCATAGATGGTCAGCCTGGGAAGATGCAGAGTGATCGTCTGTCTCTCGCAGCTATCGAGCGAGCAAGAGAGCATCGTGAAGAAGGGAAGAAGGAACATGAGGATGAAGAGCCTCAAAGAGGCAAAAGAAAGGTAGTTTGGCAGCTATGGCGGGGTCGGGTGCTTCGAAGTCTCGAAGGGGTAAAAGTCGATGTCGAGTAGTTGAGATACATGGATGGATGGATGGATGCGTATCATGCATTCATGCATGATACGCCTGATAACCGTACAGTACAGTAGAGTACAGTATGCATATCACTCGAGTACCAGTGGAGAGACGAGCGTGACGGTGAGATGTCGATCGACCTCCAGGAAGGCTACCGAGACACAATTCGTCCGTTTGGATGGAGACGGCCTGCACTGATGCATCATCAAGACTCCAGACCATTTCCTTTTTCGTGCTATTTTGAAGTGTGTGGCCAGTCATTGTGTGGTAGACTGGTAGTAGACGATGATATGGAGGGGAGAGAGATAAAGCTATCAATCAGTCAGTCAACATCATAGATAGGTACATATCAGATTGATGGAACTAAACTTAGACGCAGTTAGTGTAGTATAATAAGTATTAGTATAGTAAAGTAGAGTAGAGTACAGTAGAGTATAGTAGAGTATAGTAGAGTAGAGTAGAGTATAGTAGAGTATAGTAGAGTATAATAGAGTACAGAACAATAATGCTAAAACAAGTCATCTACCCAGTGCTCAGTGCTCCTCCGAACAGCATGATACGCCTGATAAGCATACAGTACAGTACCTATACTATGTATCTGTATACCTGGCTGTTGCTATCTGCGAGTCTCCTCATCCGACGATAAAGAAGTTGAATGCCGGGGATCTGGGGTTGTTTTTTCCCGATCCGGTATGGCTCCCGCCGACAGGCTGGGCTTCCATATTAGGACCAAAAGTCCCTATATCTCTATGTCCCTATATCCAAACAACAACAATCAATGAGAAGAGCTTTTTTTTGGGGGGGGGGGGAGGCTCAATTAATTGACTTCTACAGTATTAATCATGAATCATGAATCATCGTTCTTCATCTTCATCTCCATCTTCATCTTATCTCTCACACACACCCATTTCAATGTCGCTGATCTCGCCGCATTATGCATATACCTACACAACCAGCCCTCATCAAGTCCATTGCAACGTCCAGCCTTGACGCGGCAAAACTCCCATACGAGCACACTCCAGCAATCCATTTAAATCCATTACAGGTGCAGAGCCCGACTTCATATTCCAAAAGGCATGTGCACCGTTACCCTTCATTTCTGCAGGCATCCTTCACGACATCCAGCAGCTTCTCACATCCAGCAGCTTCTCACGTCATGGTAAATGTCAGAAATAGATTCTCCATTCGAAGATTACCATCAAATACCGCTTATATGTCATATAGATTGCCGCTCCCCTAACTCCGAGATGCTATCGAGATGGCTCCTCGCTCGAAACAGTTTCAATCCAGATGTGCCATTTTCAAAATATCATGTCTGTGGAAGAAGCTCCGGTTTCGCTTCCCATAGACGTCTAGCTTTTTCGTTAGCTGCCTCACTCCATACCATATTATATGTGCATGATCCGAAGGAGTGACTGGATATCGACTTACACATGGGAACGCTCAGTAAACAGACCACAACCTGGATGGACGAAATGACCATAAAAGTATTGTAAATCCCGAAATCCAGAATCCACTTATAGGCGCTAAACGTGAGTCCAAAACAGAAAAAGTTCTTGAACACGAGCAAGCACGTGAATGCTTCAATGGCAATTTCACCTAGAGACCAGAGTTAGCGCGAGGAAAGACAGCCCATGAGGTGAGAACGCCGAGAGGCGGATGCAAGACATACGATGAGCATCAACGATATACAATGCACTGGCCACTGCCCCGATGACCATTCCCATCACCTCCAGCGCAAAGAAGAATATCGGCCAAGCCCAGTGAAACTCCGACAGTCTGGAGCTGGTGACACCAAAGCCGTACAAGCCCGCACATCCAAAGATGAGTTGTGGGATAACGAGCACAATACGAAATTCCGGCTCATAGATTCCACCATTCCGCTTCGTCATATACTTTGCGCTCCAGTCGGCAAGGCCACCAGCAAGCAAGAATCCGAGCAGAGAACCGATAAATGCTCCTACGTAGGCATAACCTGTCTGCACCTCTCCCCACCAGAGCGGCGGGCCCATGAAAATTGCTGCCAGAATGATGCCGATGAAAACAGTCCATCCGATCATGGTGCCCTGGATCAAGCAAGCCCACAATATGGCAGGATGGAAAAAAAGAGGGAATGGCCGGACAAGAATCTTGAAGAAGTTCTCATCTGTCTTAAACCCATTGAATGGCTTTAGCGACTTGACATATGACCTCTTCGGAGTATTTGCGTTCCGTTCGGCCGGCAATCCATCAACTTCTCGTACTGGTGTGTTCTCTTCAGCATCAAGTTGCGTCACGGGCATTTTCTCTTCAGGATTTTGCATTCCGCGAGGAGTGGTAAGTTCGTGCCCAGCTTCGCTCTTCTGGTAATAATCATCGTCGTATGACAACATGTCCGTATTGAGATGTGCAGAACGGCGATATGCGGTCTCCGGGACAAAGAAGATTACGAGTGGTAGGCACAGAGCGCAGAATATTGCCTCAAAATAGAATGTCCACTCCCAGCCGATGCTGTGCGTGATTTTGCCCACGAGAATAGGAGTGAAGAAGGCACCGCCAAAGACGGCAAGGTTAGTTAACGCCATGCGCTTGCCACGTTCCTGTAACACATAAGATCAATTTCTTCGTGCTGTTGGGGAACGTTATCACGTACATGAACAAAATAGAGATCTCCGACGCTGGCATTGACAAGCGCTTCGAAAGGAGCCGTCGCGATGCCTTGGAAGATCCTAGCCCATAGCATGCTTTTGTAGTTGTCTCCACTGCCACCTGCCCAAGCGCTCGATATCACCAGCAGGAACGATCCAAGGAGGAACAGATGCCTTTTGCCCGCGATTCTCGCTGATGCCACGAAAAATACACCAGCAAACCCACACCCAAGTAAAAAGTACCCCGTCAGGAGTGCCACTTGCGTAAAAGATCTGTGATAAATAGAGAGTGACATTGTTAGAGTGTTTGCAGCCAGTATAGGCCCGAGAGACGTCGCGAAGACTGAGACCATCGACAATATGAGTAAAATGATATCGCGCCTCCATAGCGGCCAGTTCTGTTGATGCCCTCGCCATTAGCCTGCGAAGCTGCTTCGAAGACGGCAGAGAAGTATACCAGAGGGTCGTTCGGGTCGTCGCTGGGTTGCGGGACGAGTATGATCGGGACGGGCCCGCTTGTGTCGCATTTCAGACGTCCGATTGCCTCTCTGCCAGCTACCTGAGGTACATCAGGGTTGTCGAAATATCTCGTCGTGCCTTTTGATCGTTACTTCTGCTAGCATATCGGCGTCAAAGCAGAAGAGCGATGACCATACCTGGTACATGCTCCATCACCCGGTCTTGCAAGACTCCGAGACCCATGTTGATGGTGTGTGAGAAATATGAGAAGTGTGATCGTCCAAGGCAAGCAACGATGCAATAAATAATGAGCCAGATTCAAAGCTCATGCAAAGCTCAGGCGAAGTGCGACGGCGCACATGCTCCAGTGGCAGTGACAGATACTGTAGAAAATGTACCCGTTTGAGAGAGATGAAGTTGAAGTTGATAAGGCTGACAAGAGGGGAAGTCGAGGACCCCCTGTGCATCTAACCGAATATACCTAGAAGCCATCCCCAAAAATGTACTGTATGTACCTTCTTCGACCAGACCACGCATACATACCTAGGTACATACCTGTCTATATGTATCCTCAAACTCTCAAATTCTCACACGATTATAGTACAGTAATAGCATCATCTATCATCCTCAGTTGGACCGTGATAATGTCCTCCTCCTGGAATCTTGCTGAGACTTACATACTTATCTAGGTACATGTGTCACATTCTTCCCCGCCCCCGAGTGTGTCTTCTTTTCCCCGGAATCCCTTAGCCTCGCCCCGCTTTGCACAGCATCCAGCGTTATTGTTGTGGTCTTATACCACGATCTAGGCTTCACTGCAGAGAACGACGACGACGTTCACAACCGACAATTCATGTGAGGACATTTTATATGTTTTTGTACTGTATGATTTGCTTTGATTTTATATCAAGCTTTTTCAAAGCTGGCGATGCCCTTGTGGGAAACCGGGTAAGCTGGTAGAATCCCCAATACGGAATGACAGTCAGCCAACAACGCCCAATAATGGAGCGTTCACGTTCCTCCTCAGTCCCTGCAGGGACTCCCCCTTTTAGCCAGCCGTTCATCAATATGGAGTAAAGCCGCGGAGCATAGCCACATACCACATCACCTACCTGCAAACGGACATTCATCTCGCACTCGGTCGAAATTCTTCGCCTCCTACATACGCAGTATTCCTCTCCTATTCACCTCTTATATCTCTCTCGCTTTTGCTTCATAACAAGCCGACTGTTTATTTTCATACTGCACTGCTATCCAACATGCGTGTCGCAATCCTGACCGTTTCGGCCGCCTTTCTCAGTTTGGGCTCCGCTCAAATGAACCTGTTGCCAACATGTGCGGTAAGCTCACCGTGCTTCTTCGGCTTCCAATCGATCCATTTCTGATGCACCCTCCCTGCAGCAATCATGCGTCGCCGGATTCACAGTGAGCGGACTCATTGGCGGCTGTGCGGGCATTGACATCCACTGCATCTGCAGCAGCGGCGGCTTCCTCAATGGCATTGCCTGCTGCCTGGCCGGCAACTGCGGCCAGGCCGATATCAGCAGTGCGATCCAGTTTGCGAAGAACATCTGCGCGATCGCTGATCCACCCGTCGTGGTGCCGAACGAGGTTGTCTGCCAGTCCACCACCACCACCGGAGCCCCAACGGCGACCGCATCCCCAACATCGGCGACCTCATCACCAACAACGGCGAGCGCGTCCCCAAGCTCGACGCCCTCGGGAACCGCTGGCGGGGTGACTGCTGCGACGACGGGGACAACCACTGCACCGCCAGCCAGCTCGATCAAGAGCTCGTCAACGGTTGCGGCAGTGTCGACGACAAGCAGCGCTGCGGCCGGCTTGAACAAGGTTGGAGGTGCTGGAGTGGGCTTTGCAGGTGGTCTTGCCGCTGCCTTGGTCCTTCTGTGAGGTTGAGGAAGGACGCACGCAATTTGGAACATAAGATATTTGAGCAGAGCACTTAATGGGTCTGGGTTGAGCGCAGGCCAGACCAGGTTGGAATATAGTTTTGTACGCTACAGAGCCTTCCTGACGCCAATCTACCGTATACACCCGCAAGCAATATAGGGCTAAAGTCCTCCCGCCGATAGTAAGCATGCATACCCTAGCTATAACGATCGATATCAAATCCATTTGTTTTGCACACCACGCCACATCTCTTGATTTTCCGCACTGCACTGCACTGCACTGCACCGCACGGTCACAGATCACTAACACCCCAAGCTTCCCGTCATGCCCAAGACCGCATCTATTCGCGTGTGTGCGGGGAAATCAAAAAGGCCGTGGAGAGATGCGGAAGGAGCACAGGCTTGGCGCAGTGATGCCTCCTGAAAATCGTCCTATTACGCCCCCACCCCGCGCGCGCCAAAAGAGAGAAAGAGTGAAGAAGGCCTCCCGACGCCTTAGCTGCAGAACGTCGCGTCGTGGCTCATTCGTGAAAGTGGTGTGGAGATGTAGTCGTTGCAATATCATTATTACTGCCGTAGTCCGTCGTTGCCGTGTCATTAGATTTAGGCGTCTTCGTTGATCTGCTCTGTGCGCATCTGGCATCTGATCTGATTCCAAGATGGAGGAGGTAGCGAAGGCTTCATGAGTGGCATAGCGGGCAGTGCCCTGGGACCACGATGTATCTCTCGTGAGGGCCATGTGGGCAGGCCTGCGATTTCTTGCCATCGACGGAGGTGCTGAAGAAGTGGGCGCCTGGGTCCTGGCAGGACGTGTAGATGTAGTAGTTCTTGGTATACTCGCACATCTTATGAGAAACGTAAGAAGAATACAAAGAACGATAGTCTGTGTCAAGCGTCAGTCAGCAGTCAGGACAGGAGCAAGATGGAGCGAGAAGATGGGAAAGAAGTACATTGTTATATCGAGCAGAAGAGTCGCCCGAGCAAAGCCAAGATATGAGAAAAAGATGTCCAAATCCAATCTCACAGTCGTGATTCGAAGCAGCGAGGCAGCGGGAACGGGACGGGGAGCAATCCTTTATATCAAAAGCATCGGCCCTCCCGCGGACCGTCACGTCTCTGGTGCTCCCACAATAATGCGACCCACATCAGGGTTGACGTCTATATCCGTCGACCTGTATAGCGGACGTACCTTGCCAGGTTGCAACAAAAGCAAGGCAAATGTCGGTACTTTGTCTGACGACAAACGAAGCTCAGCCCCCCCGCCCCGCCCCGAGCGGATGGATGTGCGGCGGCAGTTATTGCAGGTTTGCCCTGAAACGTTTATGGGGGGTACAGCCGTGCGTGTGATGTCACCGATGTGACACCCGACCGTTGGAGGGATGTATCTATATAAATACTTAGGTATGGAGCGCAGCTGTCTCTTGAAAAAGCCGGCTCGTGGGCTGGCAGGTAGGGTGGAGTGGGAATGGAAAGACAATAATTTATTGTTGAAGCTGGAGCCGTACCACGTGCTGAGCTACGGGCATGGGCAATATCGGCATATGTACTATATATATATATACCTATATACATATATGTACAGTAGTATGTGCATATTCGGGACAAAGGTAAAAGCGTTTGATGTTGGAGGGGCCGATGCCTGGCCTGTCTGGCATGGGCAAAGGGCAGGGCCCGGCCCAGAGCATGCCATGGCATGTATTTCCCAATTACCAGGCTCTGGTGGGAGGAGGGGGGGGGGGAAGAGGGGATCTGGGGCGCGATGGGCAGGGTGCGGTGCCGGTGTGCTGATGTTGTGATGAGGTGAGGTGAGGTGAGGTGAGGTGAGAATAATAAGGGGATGGGAGGGCGCACAGTACACAGTACACAGTACACGCAGCTTTTGACTTGTCACTTTGTCAGCCCCCACGGCGAGGTACGAGGCATGTATATGAGGACCCCTGGCTTGTTATGTGGATAATATATCATATCAATGATATCATCATGTTTCGGGGCGAAGGAAGGACGACAAGCCTGATTCGCGCACTCTCGCGGGCAATCTCGATTCTCGAGGTGAATCGTCAGCTTCCATGGCTATCTTAGGTACCTACCTACCTACTCTAGTCCTCGTCGCTCGAATGAAGGAAGCTTGGATCAAGCTGGCGGGCGCTGAGAAGCTTTGTTCGGAAAATAACGTCAAAGCAGCACCTCCTAGGAGAATTAGCTGCGGAGTATGAATGATGGATGATGGTGTTTGGTTGGTGCGCCAGGATGGAATGAGTGAGTCTGAGTCGGAGGGTCAGGGTAAACTTCGGGGACCGGAAATGTTTTCTTTTTAGCCTTCCATCGATCACTCTTGGAGATCACTTTTGGAGCGGTGAAACGTACGCACATACGTAGGTAGGTGGGTAACTTAGGGACCCTCCGTCTACTATGCTCGTTCGCATTTCGCATTTCTCATTTCGCAGACGGTGGAGAGTGGAGAGTGGAGAGTGGAGAGTGGAGTGAGCTTGAGCCATCGGAACTACTACTGCTGGCTAGAAAACGCTCATAGGTACATACATACAGTATGTAGACATAAGGACAAACAGGGGTGGCGCGTGGCATCTGCGGCGATTGAAGAAGGTTGGGCGTTGTGGGTGCTTGGGTGCTCTCTTCATAATCATGATTTTCATTTCCATTCCGATCAACGCCGAAGACACGTCTTTCGTGATCACATCATGCAGGCAGCGTGGCTGCTTACTTACTCTTCTTGGCTCTTCGTCGCGCATAGCCGGCGTTGCCGCAGCCAAACTTGGAATATCTGATTCTCTTGTGATGCTTCTTCGTGGTCTGCTATGAGATGACGTAGTAGCTTCATTCGCTGCGTGTATGCTGTCGATGCTGTCGATTATGCTATGTAGCATGCATGCATACCTAGCCTAGGTACGGAGTATATCGGTATCTGGAAAACATGCTCCACCCAGCATATACTGTGTACTATACATAGATGATTTGGTACAGTACCTCATGCAAAGATCGCCTTCGTGGCTTGTCCGGCCGTTGTCGTTGTCGTTGTCGTTGTCCATGTTCACGACATGCTAACCTCAACCCAGAAGCATTGGCAGTCGTTCTAGCTCTTCCACCAACGTACGCATGGCATATTGGTCAGTAGAGTGTCAACGCTCCCCGCGACTTCCGATCCCGCCTCCCTTCGAACCCCGTGTTCCGACACGTGGAGTGGAGACGCAGAGTAAGGTACAGAGTAAGGTACAGAGTAAGGTACTCCGTAACTTAACTCCGTACTCTGTATGAGAGGAGGAAAGATGCCCGACGATACATAGGGTACCTAGATACGATCAGAACGTGAGGTCAAAGCGTTTTCATTCCACCTTGAGGCCGTTTCAAATGTCGCATGTACTTCGTACCTCTCATACCCATCGGGGGCCCGGGGCCCGGCTGGTCAAAGCGCCTCCTGTATATCCGTACTCTATTAAAGGCCCAGCATGCGCCTGCCCGCCTGTCTGCGTGCTCCCTTTCCCAGGATGACTTCCAGACGCGGTATCCGCGTTCTGGTAGGATAGTGTATGTATACATCCTTGCGGAAGGCGGATTGCATGGTAATCGAGGGTTAGCATTTGCAAAGACTGTATGCATCAAAGATACTTCGAACAAGAATGGAAGTCCTGGTTATATATAGCTATATAGCTTAGCCTTGGCTATATATAAGCTATATATAACTAGAACTTCCGCGAGTAGGCTCGGATATACCGTAGATTCTATAGACTATAGTTAGCCCCCGGCAATAAACGGCCGGGTATATGAGAACGTGCTAAGAGCTAGATACATACATATGTACGCAGGTGCGACGAACAGCTCACGGTAGCCACTGCAGGAGCACAGATGATCTCCCTCCAGCAATGCAGGCACAGTCGTCACATGTGCTAGTTTTAGCGCTTAACGGCCTCGAATATGTATGAGCAGTAGGTAGTCGGCGATCTTGGCCAGGCGGCAGAGCAAGTCTGAGCTTACCCACTGTACATATCGACAAGGCTGCGATGGCATGGGCGAAGAGCGCACGCATGTCGTGACAGGCTGACAGCATAGCCGAATATAAAGCCATGAAGGCAGTCCTTGGAAACAGAGAGGCAGGCGCGAGGCCGTGAATCCTTGCTGTCGTGGGCGAAGATTGTGACCCCGCTGATCCTCGCTACTCTCGACGCATAAATACATAGAGTGGATGTAGAGTGCTGTTGGGAAAGCAATCTACAGCGAGCGTGGATAATCACGACCACACGACGAGAGTAGTCCGCTATGCCTGCAAATCGTATGGCAGGGGACAATGCTCCTGTTGGATAGCGGAAGCAAACATATATGAGAAATCTGCTCCAACGGATGCCCGAGCGGCAGAAAGATCCGATTGAGCTTTGACTCTTCCTTTAGCTTATATTGGGCTGCCAAAGCAAAAGAGGGATCCGTTCAAGTGAATGAAATCTGCAAAGCTCGGCTCGATCTTAAAGTACGATGTGCTAAGAATTGAAGCGTCTAGGCCTTACTTCTGCGAAGCTAAACCAGGTTGACGAAGAGAAAAGAGTATTTCCAGGACCACTCACGTCATATGGCTGCAGAGAGACTAAAAACACCCCTCACTGTTTCCAAGCACTAACGATCGAGACGGCAGAGTGGGATGAGCAAGTTTCATAACGTTTTGATATGATAACACTCAAAATCCATGACAAATCCAACGTCAATATGTGTCCTCAGGAGTTGAAGAAGAGCTTTCCACAACCTCCCACATGACTAACTGCCACCAAGCTAATAAGACAGTTCTTTGACAGCGCTATGAGAGTGGCTCTTAGGTATGTGTCGTCGATCGCAGATATCGCGCCATTATCCCTCATCCCAGGCGCGTCAGCCCCTCGGCGCGGACAGAAATGAATATCCGTTGCTTGTTAAGGCAGGTGCCAATAATCGAATGTCTATATATGTTCCATAAAACAAGTTTCTCATGCGCTGCAGTCGAAAACGCACAGTGTTGCGCCAGCGGCGCGCGAGGGGCAAGGGGCAAGGGCAGAGGGGGCGGACGACGCTCCTCCTAGCAATGCATGTCTCCTCCACCAGCCCACGTGCTGCGATCCGTCGGTTGCCTCCCCGGATGCTCGCTGCGGATTGCATGCTACCGTGCGCGTCCCCAAAGTCGATCAATGCGATCGATGCATGGCGTCAGCAGTTCGTGACCTATAAGGGGGAGAGATATAGCTGTTATAACGCGTTGGTTAAGGACGACTGTTTACAGGAGCGTATATCAGCGGTCACTAAGCAACCCTCCCGACGTTGGGATCTGGTCCCGGCCGCTGCAGGCGGCTTCGAGCGGGGAATCCATCATCTGCAGCCGGCCTGATGCGGCGGTTTTCGGTCTCACCTCGCCCGGGATAGCGGGGGCGAAAAGGGAGCGAGGGAGGGTCGTGGAATGGAACATGGAGAGCGACATGTCACGGCGGTGGTCGGTGGATGCTGCGAGGATCCCCGCACCGCGTGCTTACAATGACGACGAGGTACAGCCTATCTATCCATGGCAATAAGGTACAGCGAGGGGACAGCCTATCTATCTCAATACCAGTGGCCAGACGCTTGGATTGAGTTCTAGTGCGAGCTCGGCGCAGCTTTACCGCAATGGCTCAGCAGCCAGCAATCAGTGCATCTCTTGGCTGGGAGCATATCATGGTGACGTGCTTCTGCAGGCCATCTCGTGGGGGTACTTCGAAGAATTGCCTTACAGTATGTACATATCTATGCCCAGCAACTTCGCAATAAGGCGTGGGATGAGGGATGCCACAGAGAGGCATGATACATGATACGCCGAGACTTTCCACGAATGGATGGATATATCTTGCACGATATAGGAGATGTTGTGTCTGTTATTGGCATCCGTTACTTATTGCCAGTGATCGCATCCAACACCGGCAAAGATTGAATGATCCATAGGCAACATCAACTATTTGCCGATCAGTCAAGCAGATGCTGGCTGATCCCATTGACTTATATACCCGGACGACTTCAACTTCCGCCCTACGCGCAGGAAAGGCGATCCAATATCTGCCTCCAGAGAAGTGCTTCGTCTCCATTATTTGCCCCTCCACTAGAGGTGGGAGCCAGTGTCGCGGAATATCTGAAAGCATTGGTCTGCAACTCTGCCGGACCACAGGGTGCTGAGACTCAAACCGTGAGACTCAAGGGGTCGAGGAGCTTTGTTCAAATGTACATCACATCACATCACATCACATCACATCTTCGAAGATGCGATATGCCTATAGAGACTATGGCGACTGCCTCGGCTGCCTCGTGTCGGCTGAATCCTTTCCGTTTTATCAGCCACAGCTCGAGGTAGGATCGTCGAAGCTAGATACAGTACATACACGCCCAAAAGAGAGATATATCATGTGATCCGTTTGAAACAGGTACTCTGGTGCGCAGCGAGGACCTGATTAGTAAGCCCAAAGTCCCGCAGCCACAGCACAGGCGGTGCCATTTCAGGTTAGCGTGCCTATTCAGACGTAGCGCTTCGTCTACCCCGTATATGATATGTTGAGGCGAGGTGGCATTACTACTTGGTAGAACATCACACTCAATCCACGCTTCGTCGAGCGCATCCTCAACCATCCTCGAAAGCAGAACGCCTATTCTTCCCTTTGCGAAGCTCTTGTCCAATTGCCCACACCCAATTCCTCGCCATGGCAGACCAACTGCAAGAAATCCTCGACGTGCCTCGGGAGTTCTTGAAAGATGGCATGCAATTCATCCATAGGAGCCAGAAGCGTGAGTCTTTCCCGAGAGCCGATGCTATCAATGGCCCAGAGTGCTAACATGAACTTCACTACAGCTGACCGAAAGGAGTTCATCAAGATCTGCCAGGCCGTCGGTGTAGGTTTCCTCGTCATGGGCGCCGTCGGCTTCGTCGTAAAGCTCAGTAGGGTCTCCCCCTTTTGCACTTGATGGAAAGGGCAGGAGCTAACTCCACAACAGTCCACATTCCCTTGAACAACGTCCTGGTCGGTGCCGCATAAACGATCGATCTCGATGTGCGGGGCGTTGGGGCGTTGGAGCGTTGCAGCACGAGCGAACAGCCAGGATAAAAGGGTCAATTCGCAAGTCATAATCGACAATCGACCAAAACGAGTGGAGAATTCATATCGGGAGTTTCTTGGAAGCATGGGCAATTGGGTCAATGCATGGACATAAGGGCTCAGCAGCCTTCGGTTGAACTCTCCGTTGCATGCTTCAGGTCGTCAAGTGTGAAGAAGTGAGAAGAAGTGAGGCGCGAAAGGGTACAAGCGTGTAACATGTTTTGATGCTTCAGGTGCTTAGATGGCACCAAGCCTACTCTGAAATTACACGCTGTCACGTGAAATGCTGATACCCCCTGAGCATCACAATCGCTTCTTCAAATCTCGTTGACATGCCGTGCTCATGTATGAGCGATGGCATCTGTACTTAGTTTGCCTGTCTCATTCTTCTATGTTCTATATTCTATGTTCTATATTCTATATTCTACCTAAACGGAATAATTCATGTTGCATACGCTTCAGCGCTCGAAAGCGAGATCTCTATGTCGTCTTGTCTCCGCCTCCTCGCAATCTCTCAAGCGCAGCCGCATTCCCATTTTTCCACATCTGGATTCTCTTTGCATGACCATCATTGTAAGCATCCATCCAGGATTGCTGAAACTTGGGCAGTCTTCTCCCAATCTCTTTTCCGTCTTCGCCCACCGCAGGCTCGCCAGCAAGCTGTCGTATCTCTTCAAAGTGCTCTTCGACGTCGGGATATAATGCCGTGAAGGGGACTCCATCACCCTTGTATGCGATTCTATCCTCTTCCCACTGGATCTGCTCTACTACTGGTGGAAGGGTGTAGCGACCTGCTAAGTAGCGAGCTGCGAGAACTGCCTGCCATTCGAAGAATTTGAACGTGAAGCCTGCTGAGATCTATAATCCAAGTGTCAACTAATCTGGTTCCCGTTTCACAATGTGCAAGATTTGGGGACTCACTGCACCGACAAAGCAAAGAGTTGGATCTTTCTGCCAGAAGATATGCTGGTACAGGCCCGGCACCCTGTTATTCTTCACTTCGACTTGAGGCAAGAAAGGCAACGTCCAAGTGTATCCCGTGCCGAAAATAATATTATCCACATTCTCAAGTGTCGTTCCATCTTCGAAGACGACGGTCACCTTACCATCGTCCGTCTCAATCCGAACTATCGGAGGTCTTCGCACAATATTGGGATGCTGGAAAGCATAGTCCCCGAAGAACACATTGTAGTTACCTCTCACAACTGCGGTGAGTGGAGCGGCAACAATATCCGCTAGAGCAAAAGCAATATCTGCACCAGATATACTTGCTCCAACTACAACAACATTCTTTCCCCGGTACAGCTCTTTGTCTCTGAATGCTTTACTGTGTATAACAGCACCTGGCTTGAGTTCAGCGAACTCTGCAAGCCCTGGAATTTCCGGGACCCAAGGTACCGTATAATGTCCGGTCGCAACGACAACGGCGTCAAATGTCTCTGTCCACCAATAGTCCTCATCTCTTCCCTCTATTGGCTTTCTTAATGTCAAAATCCAGGTATTCGACACCTCGTCTTTTTGGACAAGCTCCACTGTCGTACTATAGCTGACCAATGAACTATAGTTTTCACGCTCCAGCAGATCACTGATCCAATTCTTGATCACTCTGAAAGGCCTAAAGGGCGTGTCCGCTCCGTGTTTTTGAATTGAGATATCAGACCGGATTGTCGGAATGGGCTCTTGAGAAAACTCCATGGTCTCGGCATGGATGTTCGTCTCCATGCCTGGATATATAGTTGACTCTGTGAATCGGTGTTGCTTCGAAGCTGGCACGGTTGCTGGGAGGGTCGACGGAGGAGTGAGAGGAAGATCGGCGCTTCGACTGAATAGTGCAGCAAGAGGTGGAGGTGGTATATTCTGAGGAACTGTATCTTCGAGCCTAGAATAAAAGTCAGGCTTGAGGAGTTTCCACACAAAGCAAGATGATTTGGGCTCTGTGAGAAAAGCACAAGCGTCCCATATTCTTACCAGCAACCACCCGGGGCCTCCCTTCTCTCAAAGACGCGGATCACATCGAAGGCTTTCTCTTGGGCCAGCGCGTCAATGGTAATGGCTCCTGCTGGGCCAGTGCCTATCACGGCAACTCTCTTCACGGGCGCCATGGTGATTCAGGTTTCTCAGATTTCTCAGATTTCTCAGGTTTCTCGCAAGGACTTGAAATTGGTTCCCCGACGCAACCGAGAAGACGCACGTATACATATAACAATGCCATACCTCCTCTCTTGCCTGCAGCTTCCAGCGCACGCATGAGGCTGATTGGGAAATGTGATGAGGAAATGTGGAGAAGGAAATGTCGCAATCATGGCTAACACTTTCTGAGATAAGAATTCGGAATAGAAGAGGCATAGAGCGCGGAAGACAAAGGAAGACAGAGAGATATGGTGAGTTTAAAAGCAATTAAATGGTACGATGGAATCTATACAAACGGAAGGTCGGAATAGTTACACGTTTTGACAATGATATACTCGAAGGTCAAGGTCCGATGCCATCTACGCCGACTGGTCTTAGAGCGCCGCGACGGAAATGCAGCATTTATCCACCTATCAAAAGGTCTATCTTTAATATTAGTTGTCTTATGTAAGCGATTAGCTCCTATTATTCACGTTAGATATGTACACCTAATTCCTTTAAAATAGATAACTTATAACTATTATAAAGCTTCACAACTTAACTATAAGCACCTCATAATGCATTTTATTATAGACATAAAGCTTAAAAGTTTAAAATCGAATGCTATAAGAGTTACCTAGGTAGTTATGACTTAAACCTGTCTTCTATGTTATCATTACTGGGAGCCTCGGCTCTCCCTGGAAAGTTGGTGGTCGTTGCTCAAAGCTTGGATCTTCAGTGCAACATGCACAGGAAGTCACCTCCAATCCTGGACTCACGGGTAAATTCATTGAATCCATCTAAGATGTGGGGGCTTCACCTTCTCCAGACTTTATATATATCTTGAAATATCCTCATTTCCTGGTGGATATTTGCATATAGTATTTACGAACAAGATGGCAAAGCTCATTGATGCTGCAGAAGGTCAGTCAGTCAGTTTACGAGTTCAGACTCCCTCCCAAATGTATGTACTTCATACAGGCCGATGCTGATGACGATGTCCCCACGCAGTTGCTAAGCACAACACCGTGGAAAGCTGCTGGGTAGTCCTCTACGGCGACGTCTACGATGTAACAGCATACCTCCCTCACCATCCAGGCGGCTTAAAAGCAATCTTGCGCTTGGCCGGCCGAGACGCAACAGACGAATTCGATCCAATCCACCCCACTGGTACACTAACCTCCAATCTCGACCCTTCCTGCAAACTCGGACGCGTCGATCCAACGACTCTGATTACGCCGGCCGTCGAAGAATCGACAGCGAAGCGCGAAGCTGAGGGGCCAGTGGACCTGCAAACCCTCATCAACCTTGACGATATCGAAGCTGTCGCGACGAAGAAACTTTCGAATAGGGCCTGGGCGTACTACTACTCTGCCGCCGACGACCTATATTCCAAATCCCTCAACAACACCGTATATCGCCAGATCCTGCTCCGTCCACGCATCTTCATCGACTGCACCACCTGTGACACCTCCACCACCCTCCTCGGCCACAATGTGGGCATCCCGCTCTACGTCTCTCCTGCCGCAATGGCGCGGTTGGGCCATCCAGATGGGGAGCATGGCATCGCACAAGGCCTCTCGTCATTCGGCGCGCTGCAGATCATCTCCAACAGCGCATCTCAGACTCCCGAAGAGATCGTAGCGGACTCTGCGCCCGGCCAGATCTTCGGGTGGCAGCTGTACGTGCAGAACGAGCGGCACAAGAGCGAGGCGATGCTCAGACGCATCCATTCCCTACCGCAAATAAAATGCATCGTCCTCACGCTCGACGCTCCTGTGTCCGGCAAGCGCGAGCACGACGAGAGAGTTGGATTGCTAGGCCAGGGGGTGGACATTGTGTCTAACGCGCAGGATTCGCGCAAATCGCAGGGAGGCGTGGGCAAGACCCTGTTTTTCGGCACCGCGGCGGACCTGACGTGGAAGCCGACGCTGGCGTGGCTGAGGCGCCACACAGACCTGCCGATTGTGCTGAAGGGCCTGCAGACGCATGAGGATGCCTATATTGCTATGCAGTTTGCGCCGCAGGTGAAGGCCATTATCCTCTCGAACCATGGCGGGCGAGCACTTGATACGGCGCCGCCTGCGGTGCATACGCTGCTTGAGATTAGGAAGTACTGCCCAGAGGTCTTTAGTCGTATTGAGGTCTGGGTGGATGGAGGGATTAAGCGCGGGACGGACGTGGTAAAAGCGTTGTGTCTAGGCGCAAAAGCCGTGGGTGTTGGCCGAGCGGCCCTGTTTGGGCTCGGCGCCGGTGGTAGAGAGGGAGTTGAACGCACGTTTGAGATCCTAAAGGCGGAGATCGAGACGTGCATGCGATTACTAGGCGCGGCGAAGCTAAGTGATCTAGGACCGAAGTTTATTAATTCGAGAGCGGTGGAGAGGGACATTTATGATGGACATCCTGGGTTAGAGAAGATGGGGTTATGGACCGGTGCAAAGCTGTAAGTGTGATGCTGGATATGCAGTGGGAGCGAGCAAGTAGGTATTTTCCTTCGCTGGAAGAATTGTTCTTAAGCAACCAATGATAGAAACACAGGCGATTAGTAGAATAGAAACAATGGGCACAAACTTAGGCAAATACTTGTTAGCTCGCACTGTAGTATCTTTCATATGTCCTAAAGTATTAGACCTGTATATATCGATCATTATTCCCTCCTTTTAATACTCTCTCTTCACCTTTTCCTAAGGGACATTCCACGTCCGACAGTGCAGTATATGAATGTACCACATTTAAGTACTTAAAATCCATTGTGCTTATGATAATGATTTAGCATATAGATAAGTTCTTTCACTTATGAATGGAAATATTACTCAAATCGCAATAATCAATCTTTGTTCCTCCCTTCTTTGTTTTGAAAAAAATCCATTGCACTCATAATGATTTAGTACAAGATAAGTTCTTTCACTTATGAATGGAAACATTCCTAGAAATCACAATGAATCATTCTTTATTCCTCTCTTCTTTGTTGTAAATAACCACCATCTACTCTTATTGTGTGGAGGCATATTCCACAGCAAACAATGCCTTCTATGACTCGACCACACCTAAGTGCTCGAAGTCCATAGCACTCGTGATAACGATGCAGTATATAGGTATAAATCCCTTTCGAATATTTACCGTAAATCACACTCGATTACTCACTTTCCATCTACTGTATAAAGTGAATAATCCCCATTCACTCCTATTGTGATAGGCAACAACGCCATTCTCGCCGGAATCACTAGAATTCTCACCGTAATAGTAGAGGATGGATTCACTTTCTAAAATATGAAGTGAACTCGACGCGCTAGGGGAAGAAGATAAATAGAGACAGAAAATCTTAGAATGTGTTCCTCTTCTTTCCTTCTACATCATCCACAAATAAACATCAACAGAACAGAACACAACAAAACGAAACACTCGGTCTCTTCATAGCCTAGTTCGATCAATAGATCGTGCAAAAGCTTTTAAAGGTATGCTACGATAGTAACAGAGGGAGTTGATATACTAACTAAAAACAGCTATCGCCATCAAGAGATAAATCGCTAACTAAGATCAACAACTCTCGTATATGCCGCATCTTGGTCCACTCGGCACATCCCTTCTTCCTATTTAAGGTAATAGCTGCGGAAAGCTCTATTAATCTTTTACATTGCTATCATCTGCCATTCATATCACAAGTCATCACGACGTCGACTGTGATAGCAACACAACGTCGGGTGCAAGAGCTAGCGATCTGCGACCTTCCATCATGTCGTCAACTCCTTCAAAACAACTCCCCATCTTAACCCCTCGCTTCGACAATAACCAACGCGCTGCCTTGACTCCGTCTCCCTGGAACCCGATCTCTGCCACCTCCTCTCTGTCGGCCCCATCACCAGCCGCTCCAACGACGCCTAAGACGCCAACCACACCGTCGAAAGCGGTCTCTCAACCGCCCTCCATCACTGAAATCCCGCACAATGTATTCACTCCAATCTACATCCACACAGCTAAGTGCGACAAGTGTGAAGAGCGCAATTCTTCAGTCCTCCAACGCTGCAGCACTTGCTCCATTCAAATCTGCCAAAGCTGCATGGAGAGTGGCGATGGAAAGCATAAGCTAAGCGACAAGCTGGATTGGACCGACTATGGAGCGCAGGCCAACTCGCAACCAAAAAAAAAGGGAAATGGAGGCATGGGTCCTAAATCCCTGAGGAGAACTTTGACACTAGAGGCAAGCGAGCTGCAGCCAGAGAAGGAGAAGACAACTCCTGAGAAGAATGAGGTCCTATCAAGGAGGACTGTCTCCAATCTTACGCTTCCAGAAAGTAATGCTACAAAAAGACGCAAGACTGCCCGAGTTGAAACTTCCGATTTCGAGGATATGAATGTCGAGGAGGTAGATACTACGATTCCTTTCTCACGACGCACCCCTCGCCCTCGGCAACTTACAAAGCCAAACTTGTTCATCGATGATGAGATCGAAGATGAAAGCACAGTTGAAGGATTCGAGACTGCTGTTAGAACTGCTTTGGGCAAGAGATCTCATGGCGATGGCCACGAAGACAACAACGGCGCTGAAGTCATGCACGCTTCAAAGAAGGGAAAGTTGACGCAAATTTCGGCTGCACTGGCCAATAAAGGAAATGCGCTTCTCCAGCACCGTGTTGACCGACCTGTTGCGAACGGAGAATCCTCGGACGTTGCTGCTCAGCAAACTCGTCGCGGGCAGGATCACCTGATCATGGTCTTCAACATGAGGACGAAGAGGGCAACGAGAATAGGCAGCCAGAACCCGCCCACTGCTTCCGGCTCAATCATCGGTGCCGCAGCTAGTGCAGAAGTCGACAATCTCTACAGTGAGATCACCCAGCTTGTTTCTCGCCGAGAGGCTATCGGCCAACAAGTCGCCGTTCTCCAAGGCGAGGCACGGATCATCAACGCCCGTATCGCCGAGAAGGCCCGGTACATTGATGAAGTTCTTGACAGAGAAGAGTGGTGAGGGGTTTGTAGCTGAGCAGCGTCTCCTCAGCCAACCGATGCGGTGATTAGGGATAGTATATGAAGGTTGTCATGGAATTCTAACGGGAGGCAGATCAAAGTCTTGCTTCTTGCAGCTCGTGGACAAGTCTTTTGTTTTCCAAACTGGGATTTAATCATGTTTTGTACGACAATCAAAAGAAAAAGAGAAGATGCTTTTTTGAAGAGATGATCTGCGAACAAGGAAGATATGAGAGCAAGGAAGATTGAGGGCTTGGGGAGGTATGAAACCGTTTGTCTGTGGAGTATATGAGCTCTGGCCGTTCACAACGAGCGCTGTGCAGGGGTTCTGATGTCCGTGGGAAGGAAATGCGCTGTTTTTTTTATTACTCAGAAGTACAATAGATAAGAAATGAAATGATTTCAAATCATGTTGCCCTTTGCTCCACCTGATGGATACCTATCTTGTGATAATGAAGGTTGCCTCGAGCTTGCGAGGTTGGAACGTTTGGTGTAGATGGACCACCCAAGCCCTTCTTACCGCTGTCCTATTCCGTTATTCTGCCACTTATTTATAAGGCGTCATTCACCGCCCTCATCCCCTCATGAATGAGGAGTTCCTGATTCCTGCAAAACATCGTTTTTGAAAGTTATATATTTTCTCTTTAATCTGTCCAGTTATAACATATTTTCTCTTGAACTCTTCTGCTATAACTTGTTGAAAAAAATGTCTACCTCAAAGCTCGCCACAGTTGGCATTCTATCGATTGGCGAGATGGGCTTGGGTATTGCGAAGCTATTGAATGCTCACAATTATCGAGTTGTTACCAATATTACAGGTCGAAGGTATTCTTAATAACTCTTTATATTGTCTTTTCAGGAGGGGGTTAGTTTATGTTTTTCACTCCAAAACTTTGAAGTTGATGAGTGCTTTATGTTCTTTTCCCCTTGTACGTCCTTGTATAAGGCCTCGGTACTGTCAGAGCAGGCGCCAACATATAAGTGATCAAGTCGATCACATTTTTGGATATTGGTCAGCCAAATATATACTGATAGGGCTTCATAGCCAACACACCCAGTCTCGGGCTGAACAAGGCAAAATAGAGACTTTGGCGTCTGACGAAGACTTGGTTCGGGAGTCGGATTACATTTTCTCTATCGTCCCTCCACGAGATGCTCTAGCCACAGCTCAGCGAATTGTCAAGGTCCTGAAAGAAAATACTGGCATACGGACAACCCCACTCTACTATCTGGACCTTAATGCGGTCTCTCCCTGCAGTGCCCGGGAGATAGCAAATCTCTTCCAAGATCCCAGCCTCGTTATCCCAATCGACGGCGGCATCATAGGCGGAGCCCCGCAACTGAAAACCGATACTACTGCAACAAGCACAATGTCAAGACATACGGACTCAGCTTCGGATTGGTACAGACCAAGCATTCCGCAATCCGGGCCTCACAAGCTGATTGACTCGCCGAAGTCAGGCCAGCACTTGGCCGAACTACTGAAAGTGAGACATATCTCCGACGAGATTGGACAAGCGTCGGGCTTGAAAATGTGCTTTGCTGCCACGACGAAAGGCTTCATGGCGCTGGTGATTCAGTCTTTCACGACGGCATCGCAACTAGGAGTGCTTGATGAGCTGAAGAAGGAGATGGGGCAACTGACTCCAGCTGCGCTCCAAAATGCGGAAAGGGGCATCCCTGGTGTGCCGCCCAAGGCATATCGATGGGTTAGGGAGATGGAGGAAATTGCTGCTACGTTTTCAGAGGGTGGCTTTGACAAGGACGTCTTTACAGGCATATCCAAGGTCTATAAGACTATGGCTGATGATACAGTTTTGGGCTTGGAGAAAACGGGTCATAGAAATAGAGGAACTACTGCGGATGATGTAGCATTGGCGATGGGCGAGGGCCTTCAGGCCGTAAAGAAGAAGAGCGAATAGAGGAAAGATTTCGATTTTCATACTGCTGACTAAAGAACAACATACTGATATTTGAATGAGTGAAGAGGGAAGAGGAATGTTTTATTCTGTTTATGTAAAGATGAGACTCCCCATTCGCCTGTGAAACACCACCACCCACATGTCCCATCATTTCCATCGTTTCCATCATTGCATTCTTGCGTGCACTACTCACCAGGCACCATCACCCCACAATCCAACAAGGCTCATTACGAATCCCGCCCCAGAAAGGTAGAACCTGATAGCCTGCGCCGACTTGAACGCAACCATCTCACTCCTCACCTCCTCCCCATTGACATCCTCCTCACTCCCCTCATCACTAATCCCCGCCTCACTATTGCTGTCTCCCAACACCTCATAGCTCGCCTCCAGCCTCGCCTTGCCCTTCTTATCCTTCATGGCCCGCTCTTTCAGCGCCGCGACAGACGGTCCCGCCTTTGGGCTGAGGAGAAGATCGAACGAGCCGCTCGCGGCAACGATCAGAGTGGCCCAGAGGAGATATGGGTGGCGGACGCCGCGGGGCGAGAACGCGTATGCGGAGAGGAAAGACGCCGCAGAGAAGCCTGCTAGGGCGCGTAGGGTTTTGACGGCGCGAGTGTTGAGCTCGGCGAAGGCGGTGGAGGCACTTGCGGCGGAGGGGAGCGCGAGAAGGGCTGGCACGGCGATGTTGTTTAGAGTGTAGGACATTCCCTGCAGAGCAATTCCGTCAGTATGTAATACGTGATAGCAGAGTGAGATCTTCCTCCGTTGAAGTGAAGGTTGCAATGGGGCGTGAAGGCCTAGCTCCCCTCATCACTCGCTGGGCGCTTACCGTCAAAAGACCTAAAGAGATGGCCCCGAAGAGCTTGAACGGGACTCCAGGTCTCGAATACATTGTGAGGTGAGGCTCGTGTATAGGACTTAGCTGTGAGTCTAGGGATGATTCGCGCTGAGCATCAATACCAACAGCTGCTCAGGTTGGGTTGAGGCAATCACACCTCTGACGTCGCCAATCGGACTACTTCCTTCTAAGCTTCCAAGGTTGCATGATTGGCTGGCTGTGGATGTTCCTGGGAACCCTAAAAGTCAGGCATCGCCGAGGCATTGCCCGGCATTACCCCAGATTGAAGATTACTACACATTATTTGGAGCGACAGGGTCGACACATGCTGCATACCTCCTAGCTACCGCTCCGCACTCCACTTTACCACTGTAGTGCCGAGTGTCAATTGAGAAACGGGGAAGCATCTACATATATATTTAAAGTGTCAGCTATTACTGACAGACTCCGCTTCTTTTGGATTTAAAGACCTAGAAAGTCTTGCGTGCTCTTCGTTGTTGATAAATCTAATTCCAGCTTCATATCTTCTCTATTCTTGCCTCACTGAATCCTCAATCCCACACAAGCTTACCCCACATTCACAATGCCCGTCCCAAAGAATGAGTACCTCTCCAATGTCTGGCGGGATGATATCTTCGGTACTTCGCCTCCCTGCCAGCAATGGCCCATTCGAACTCCCATGCTGACGACACGTAGCTGGGAAGGTAGTATTCTGCACCGGTGGTGCCGGTACCATCTGCTCAGCCCAAGTCCGCGCTCTCGTCCACCTCGGAGCAAACGCTGCCATCATTGGCCGCAATGTCGCGAAGACCGAGGCCATGGCCAAAGACATCGAGACGGCACGGCCAGGCTCAAAAGTTCTGGGGCTCGGAGGTGTCGACGTGCGCAGCGTTGAATCGCTCACAGCAGCCGCTGAGAGGACCGTCCAGGAGCTCGGTGCTATTGACTACGTTATGTACGTCGTCCTCCCCCGTCGTCCAAAAAAGCAACGGATTTGTGGATATGATACTGATATTGGCCACACAGTGCCGGCGCAGCAGGCAACTTCCTCGCCCCCCTCACCGGCCTCTCCGCGAACGCCTTCAAATCCGTAATCGACATCGACGTCCTCGGCTCCTACAATACCCTCAAAGCCACGCTCCCCTACCTCCTCGAGTCCGCCGCCTCCAACAAGAACACTGGCACAAACCCCTCCACCGGCGGCCGCATCATCTTCGTCTCCGCCACCCTGCACTACATCGGCACGCCCTTCCAGACCCACGTCGCCGCGGCCAAAGCCGCCGTTGATGCGCTGGCTGGCAATGCGGCCATCGAGCTCGGTCCCCGCGGCATGACGAGCAATGTCATTGCGCCGGGCCCGATTGCGGGCACCGAGGGCATGGAGCGTCTGGTCGGCGATGAGGGCAGGAAGAGCAGTCAGGCGGGCGTGCCGCTGGGGAGGTACGGCTTGGTCAAGGAGATTGCGGACGCGACGGTGTACTTGTTCAGCGACGCCGGGAATTATGTTAATGGCGAGGTGCTGATTGTGGATGGCGGAAGCTGGAGGGCGCCGCTGACGGGCTTTGGTGTCGATCTATCGTATCCGAATAATGTCTTGATGGGCGAGATCCCGAAGGGTGCGAAGTCAGGGAGGAAAGAGAAGCTGTAGGGAATCAGCTGCTGTAAATTAAAGAGGTATATGTCTATATTTATCGCCGAACTATGATAGATCATGAGCCATGCCATCTTTCGCAAACACAGGTAATCCACGAGGACGTTCGGATTATCATGTTGACTCTGAAAATAGATATAGGGCACGCAGAGCGAATAAGTCCTGTCATGATGAGTGCTACAAAATCCATTTGTCTATGTTGCTAAACTAGAACGCCGCCAAGTCCCCGTTTATTTAATACAAAATCCAACATTGTCTGATTGCTTGTTCCAGGCCGACAGTGAAAAGGTCTCGATCACTGTGTCTGTTCTCAGTACCTCCACGGAAGTTATCGCAGTCTACTCCGCCATCTCAATATCCCCTGCTGCATCAATTGGAGCAGCGGGAGCCGGGGTTGCCGCATCACCATTGGCAGCTGCCTTCGCTCCACTACCCCAGTAATCCTCCATCTCGGCATCAAGCTCCTCCTGCGTCTTTTTAGGACGGCGCTCTGATCTACCACCTTCACGTCCTCTCCCCCCTCTCTCAGCACGGTCTCCTCTCTCCCTTCTAGCTCCTGGTGGGCGCCCATCGCGGCGACGCGGTCTTGGGCTGCGAGATGAGCGGCCTTGTCCAGGGACATATCTGTCGACATTGGGCGGAGGAGGGCCACTGACATCAGTGCGACGGACTGGTGAAAGCGAGCGGTCGCGAGAAACGGGTGCGCGGGTGATTCGCTCTTCCAGAGGACGTGGAGGAAGTACGGCAGTATCGAAGGGGTTGCGTCTACCACCGGAGCCGCCGGGGCCACTGGGGACGGGGATCAAGCGGATAGGTTGTCCTGAATGGACGTCAATAAACTTGAAATAAAACAATGCAAGTACAGGGTCTCACCATTCGCATTCGCGCCGTCAAACTCTCGAATGGCAGTTGTCGCATCGTGGGAAGATTCGTAGGTTACGTATGCGGTGCCTTCTGAGCGACCGGCGCGATCATATAGCAGTTCCAATCTAGAAACAGGCCCGATGCGGTTGAACAGATCCTAAAAATTGTCAGTGGGTACATTATACAGTGATTGATCTGACTCACGTCTAAATCACGCTCCGTGAGATCGTAGTGAATGTTTTCGACTCGTAGCTTTGCGCTTGGTGGTACACTGTGTAAGACAATGAGTATTCCCTCCTTTCAATAGTACAAATGTGAGTTTTGCATACTATGCTCGTTCACGGTCGGGCGAGAATCTTCTTGGGCGGGACGGACGACTTGATGCTGCGGATCTGTGAGCGATATTTCAAGACAGCCGATGATGACACACATACTGTTGTCATTATATTTATCGTGTACCCATTCTCTGTTAGAGATCAGCATTTGGCCTCAATCGTTGCCATCGGTATCAACCTACGAATCGAGATCTCTGGGTTCGTCGCGTATTGACTGTGTCAAAAGGAGCGGGCCTGGGTTAGCTGGGTCTTCCAATATTTCGCGTCTTACGTAAGACTTCGAGATTCCGAGCGTGTCCTGTCGTACCGCCATTGGTACGGAGGAGATGCGAAAGATATGCTGAAGGAGGGAGGAGCTGTATAAACCTGGCATCCGCCATGTCAGCTTGTCTTCGTCGGAGGGCCAGGAGCAACTGGCAGACAATACCTTTCTTATGCCATCACGTGGATAGTCATTCCTATCATTTCTGCGGCCGCCACGTCTCGGTCCTCGAGGTCCTCTGGTCTGCTGCGCAAAGTTGTCAGCAACTCCCTTGAAACAGGAACATCGCAAGGCTGATGAGGGTGCCAAGGATCACGGATCTCATACATGACGCTCAGAAACAATATCATCTAAGCTGCGATCCATGACGAGGATAAAGCGACGGACAAGCTAAGGTGGCTGGAACAAAGTAATCTGGGAGAGATGATGGCAGTGGTGGCAGTAGCAAAGTGCGTCTTTGGTCTCGCCTTGCGTCTTGAGTCTTGAAAGGTGCGAATAATGTTGGCGCGCGGACCTCGATTGACCTTTCGCTTAGCTTTTTTCTAACTCCTAGGTACCTTGCTGGCTACCACGCACGCCGGACCTTAAGCGCTAAGCGCCGGCATATCATCCATCTATCGCGATGCGCGAGTATAGTCTGCATTTTGCGTGCCATCCGAGGCTCCGAGCATGTTCAATTTGCTAATACGATGAAGAGGATCAGCATCAGGGTCAGGATAGGGATGCGCATCCGGGTTGGGATCTGTTGCAGCAATAGAAGGCCGCTACCATTGACTGCATTCCCTTCTATGCTACGGCACAGTCCACACTCGTCATATAGCCGTAGTCTCCCCCGACCAGTCAATCTGGACGTCGAGCCGATATTCCCCTTCCGCTGCAAGCAATTTACAATCACAACACGAACACCGAGCGCATTGGTATGTCAAGAGATGTTATCTGTGAATTCGCAGCTTACCTATTCGTAGAAACTTGAGCAAGTGTTGGAGGAAATCAGGCATGTGACGGACTCGGGCAAATTTGAGGAACTTGGAAAAGATCTTCCCAATCAAAAAAAGACTGTGGTTATCTTGTCGACTCCATCTTTTACAACATGGCTTCAAAATGACCACCATTTCATCGCAGATGCTCTCAAAACAATATTTCCTTTCAGGCAAGAACCACCAGCGCCGGACTCCGATGCGACGGAGGTGCAGACAATATTGGCCGTCGTTGACGGCTTGTCTCCGTCAACGCCGCTTTTTAACGAACCGCTGACGGCGGAGGGCTTCTCCATCATGGTTTGCGTTGGAGAGAGCCGCATCCCAGGGTATGACTGCAAGGATCTGGTAGACCCTGGCCATCCCGAGACTACCCAAATCCCGAATATCACGTTTCATTTGTATGACGGCGGCTCTATTAAAAATACGTCGACGTTCATAGATGTAGCCATGCCCCTTGCTAATACACTGTTCCGCAATGGCCGTGCGTCCACTCTCCTCCTGGGACGCTGGAAAAGATCACCTTCAGATCATATTTTTCATCAAGTTGAGAATAGCGAGAAGCAGTCCTGCACTATTCCTACGGATTGCTCCCGACTAAAGCTCGGCAGGATGAAATTTGACTTTGGCCGCAAGATGTTGTTGACGCCTTTGACAGTTCCTAGACCGATTGCCTCTGGTCTTGGAAATATAGTTCGCCAACTCGCCGACTCTTATGGCAACTTGCTGCCCGCTTCAGTGGAACTTGAAAAGAGCGTGGTCTCGTTCTTGGAAAGGAAGAATTTACCACAACAAACAGTTTCTGTTTGGGCATGGATTATACCTGCACCTCTCTTCCATGCTGAGAGATCTAAACCGCGACTAGGTTTTTGGGAATCATTACGGAAGGGCGCCGGCCTCCACCGTGTCTGTAAGTCTCAGTTCCTATGCGCCATCTCTCACCGTTATGTCACGTACAGCTTTCTGACACTCTTCAGTATCCGGTGGTGGCGGCTGGGGAGCCAAAGCCGGTCTCCTGTCTTTAGATCCGTCTACCACGCTTTCATCTTCCACAGAAGCACAGTTCGACTTCTCCAATGTCGAAGCTGGCCTGGTCACCGACGACGCACAGAGGCGGGCCTTAGGCGATGTCGCTAAGCCTGGATCTTTCATTCAATTCATGATTGCTGAGCCTCGTAATGAACATCTCCACGCAGGTACACCCAGCTCAGCCGACGACTCCAGCGACAAGCCAGTAACCCGTATTTTCCCGGCATCCCCTACGATCCGGCTTGGTTGTATCCGATCCACCATCGATGACATGCCTCCAGCGTCCTCCGAAACCTTCGACGATAATGCCGACGCGAAGTTGACCGTTTCTATGGACTATTTCAGTCCCGAGTCTGAGATGGGTCTGTTTCTACGCATAAAAGACACCGTGAGTATAAATGGGGAAAAAACATGCCTGAAAACGCACTGTGTAAAGATCGATGTCCCCGGCTTCAGCATTATTGGAACCGAACTTAAGGACTTTAAGATTGACAGACAAGGAACAACGCATGAGGTACCTCAATTTTTGGGGGTTAGGAAAGTCTCGTTTGGTGAAAGACGACAAAAACCCAGGGAAAAGCATGGGACATCTAATTTTTCGGTTAGGAGAGTCCAGAGTGTAGGAGGACAACCCGGTTTTAGAACAGCCATTTTGGGGAAGGATGAAGAAACCTGTGCCGAAAACCTTCAAAACACTCAAGATCAAAGGAAGACAGAGAACTGATGAGGACCATGAGGTGCCTATTTTCAGGGTCAGGAATATTGATGAGAATATTAAGGTGCTTAGACCTTTCTCGATGAATCTTGAAGAGCTCTTAACTCACCTTTAGAGGCGAGCAACCTATGTATCTCAGAAAAGCACGGGTTTCTGTAACTTTTATAACTTCCTTTGAACAAAAATCAAAACGTCTATGTAAGAATCTACATCCTTTTCGGCCTCTTGGGCTAGATTTACTAAGTAACTAACCAGGCTTATCAGTCCCTCCATCAACGATTCAGCGTTATGCTCCCCACCAATCCTCATGATAGGATTTCAAGTCCACCTCCCCACCCACCGCCTCCTCCCTCAAATACTGCGTAAACTCCACGTCCTCGTTCCCCGCCGCCGATTCCACATCCCGCACACTCCATCCATTCCCCAACCATGCAAACCTATTGCCCTGCGTGTTGTTATACGTATACTCCCAGTCCTCCCAGCGAACCTCTCTCTTCGCAAAATTCGCATGCGTCCCGCTGCCCGGCCAGATACCGTGGATGCGGCCCCCAGCAATGCCGCCGTTATACCAACTGCTGCAGTTCTCGCTCATGACCGTGCGCGGGAAGAAGCTCTCGCAGTAGGCGCGGAAATCGTCGGTGGCCTTCCGCGTCGGCGCGATGGTGCGGATGCCCTCGCGACGCACTTTGCGCAGGATCTTGGCCACGTAGGTGATTTGGTTCTCGATGGCGTTGGGGCCGAGCAGGATGAGGAAATTGGGGAAGGAGGGCGCGGCGATCCCGAGGTAGGAGTCCGGGAAGCCGGGGGTGCCGCCGGGGCGCCAGGCTGGTTTGAGGTCGGTCCCGAAGGCGACAACTGGGAAGGGCACGGCGAAGGACGTGTCGGCCCCGGTACTGCAGATTATCGCGTCGAACTCCCGGTGCTTACCATCAACTGTTTCGATGCCAGTAGCGGTGAAGCGGCTGATGCGCGCAGGGACGTACTCGGCGTTCTCCTTCGTAATCGCCTCCAGATATCCAGGACCAGGAGTCAACCGACGGCAGCTAGGCGAGAAATCTGGGACTATGGCGTCTAAGAGGTCTTTTCGATCGCCCAGTCTGTCCGCCATAAGTTTCTCAAAGGTTGTCTTTGCATCCTTGTTCGTATCGCTCTCTTTAAATGTGGCAGCCCAACGAGAAAAGAGACGATTTTCAATGTTCTTGCGGTAAGCCACATATCCTTCTGGATCTTGCGGCACCTCCTTTGTGCGAACGACAGTATTATCTTGGCCTAAGACATCACCGGCGACAGTGCCAGCTATCCATGTCCTGCTACGCGCAAAGTGGAAGAGCTTCTTCGAGACTTTCTGGAGTTGAGGCACGACCTGGAGACCTGATGCGCCGTTTCCGATCACTGCGACTATCTTGCCGGTTGGATCAAAGTTCGGATCCCAGTTTGATGAATGGCGCAGATGTCCGGTGTAGTCCTCGATTCCGGGGTAATTGGGTAAACGAGGAGTGCTGAAATGGCCAGTTGCCATGATTAAGAAATCCGTCTCCTCTGTCTGGCGTACACCGTCCCTCTCTATTTCCAGGATCCATCGGGTCTTTTCCGGTGACCAGTTGGCTGATATCACATTGGTGTTGAATTGTATGTATTTTCGCACGTCGTATTTGGCTGCAACATTTTCCCAGTATGCTTTGATATCGGCTCCCTCTGCATAAGGGCTAGTCCACTTAGTGTTGGGGGCGAAAGTAGCTTGATAGGAATCAGCAGGCACGTCGCAACGCACGCCCGGGTAGATATTTGTGTTCCAGACACCCGCCTATGTTTGTCACTAATCATGGTCGTGTCGAATTAGAAATAGAACTCACAAGGTCAGATTCTCGCTCGTATATCACGAGTTCTATTCCAGAGACTTTTGCTGGCAGAAGTATACCAGCTGTGATTCCTGCTATGCCAGCTCCGACTACGACAGCCTTGAGAGGTATATCTGCATCTATGGGACGTTCTTCGAGTTCAAAAGGTGGGAACACAGTCCGTAGTGGTGGATACGAGGATTTCGGGTCGGCGTCTTCTGTGATGGTAGGAACGGGTGCTTCCAGGGGCTCGACTTGATGAATTTCTATTTTCACAGCTTCTGCTTTCGCATCGCCGTTATTGTCTTCCGACGAGTGGGGAGCCATTGCCGCGTCGTTACGATACTCCAAGCTCAGATATAATAAGTTAAGATTAGGAATGAAAGCAATGACAATGAAGAGACGGCAACATGAAGAATGGAAAAGGCATTTAGGAAAATACGAGAGAGGTAAGAAAAGTTACCGTGCTTGTAGCGGGGCATCACGGCAGAGTCAGCCGTCTCACTTGGTTATGGAGCATGATGCTACGATGCTCTGACATCGGCAGACAGTCCGATGGAGAGTGAGACGACATCTCCAGTATTCCTTTCCCGACCTGTTCGTTCATAGGGGCTAGAGTAGCTCGCAGATCAAGCCATTTAGGCTTGTTACTCTTTGAAAAGACGAAGGACGCGACATAAACGTTCAGTCCAGATATAGGAAGATCCGAAAGGCCTCGGTGAAGAGGACTACTACAGTAAGCGCATATTTTATATTTTCTTGGACAGACTGGGCATTGAAAGATTCCCATCGACCTGGTTTAATTCAAGAGTACTTCAAGGGATACCATTGCAACGGCTCTGAATCCTCAAGCTGCGATATAAGGTTCAGTCAGCCCTTTGGCCCCTTCAAATCTTCAGATCGTACCCGTCAACCTGGTTTCCAGAACCATGTCGTCGGTTATGGTGTTTATTCCGCATGTATCACACAACGTAGTTTATTTCGACTGCTGTCGTCGGGGGAGGATTCCACGAATATCTTCGACTGTCGTGGTGGTGTATGCGGCTAGTTACCCCTATTCGGCAAGCGCCCGCTGTCGCCATAGACGCCATGGTGGTGCAACAACAACATCAACAACAACAACAACAGCCACCCATCCATGAAGCCGAACTCTTAAGCTTATTACACCTCAATATTTCCTAATGAGGTTTACTCAAAGACCCAAATTGGTCATACTGCTCAAATCACACGCCATTTGCCAAGCATGGACGCCAAGCTGCCACTTTTAAGGCTCCACTCATCATGTCAACTTACTCACCATCTCCACCACATCCACCTCCACGACCCCGCATGAGCCTTCACCTCACCTCACCTCTCGAACGAACTCATGCGTGATGTAAGTGGAGTCTGTAAGTTTACCGTCTTTCCTTCTCTATACGATATCTAAACCTTCATCTTCATCTTCATAAGTTTTACAACTTCTCAATATACCGTTCTCGTGGTAGTTGTTGTCTTATTTCTATCTTCCAATTATCATGTCGCAAGAGCAAACAGATCAAAATGAACAGAAGCGCACGTACGCCAATGCCTTCGAAGCAGAGAAGAAGAAGCGCATCTTCATAAATGCATTTGAGATGTTTACAGTTGGTCATTTATCATTTGGCCAATGGAGGAACCCCAAGGACCGCTCCGCGACGAAACGTCGAGATCTCGGTTACTGGGTAGAGCTTGCAAAGCTTCTCGAGCGCGGCGACATCAATGCATTGTTTTTGGCAGATGCGTATGGCCAATATGATATCTATAAAGGTTCTTCCGAGCCTGGCATCAAGACAGGAGCTCAGTTCCCAATGGCCGATCCTGCAGTTGTGAGTTCCTGAGGTGCCGAAAGCTCGAGCAAAGCTGACGCTTTCTAGCCTGTGACCGCAATGGCCGCAGTTACCAAGAATCTCGGATTTGCGATCACAACTTCAACATCTTACGAGGCGCCATACACTGTAGCAAAGCGGTTTTCGACATTAGATCACCTCACTCAGGGCCGTTTCGGCTGGAACATCGTCACATCCTTCAAAGAATCTGGCGCTAGAGCATTGGGAAGCACATCTACTCCGCATGACGAACGCTATGCGAAAGCCGATGAATACCTGCGTGTTATGTATAAGTTGTGGGAATCGTCTTGGGCAGATGATGCCCTTGTGGAAGACCGAGAGAATGAAATCTATGCGGACTACAACAAGATCCGTTGGGTTCACCATAACGAGAAATACTTCAAAGTCGATGCACCGCACATCCTTGATCCTTCGCCGCAACGTACCCCGTTCCTTTTCCAAGCTGGCACATCCAAGGCTGGAATTTCCTTCGCCGCCAACAACGCGGAAGGCGTCTTTATGTCCGCGCTTTCACCTCATATCCTCGCTCCACGTGTCAAATCTCTCCGGGCAGCCGCAGCAGCAGCTGGTCGGGATCCGCAGTCCGTAAAGGTGTTTACAATTATGACTCCTATAATCGGCCGAACAGAAGAGGAGGCTCAGGCCAAATACCAAGAAGCGCTGAAATATGCAAGTGCCGAGGGCGGTTTGGCATTTTACTGTGGCAACGCCGGCCTTGATGCCAGCAAATATGATCTCGATCAAGAAATCATCCCTGGCGATGAGAACTTTGATGCCCGGCTGCAGTCGATCGTTGAGAGCATGTCATACCGCGGAAGCGACGTTCTGAAATGGACACCAAGGAATATTGGAAAGATGATATCTATTGGCGGCAATGGTCCTGTCCCGGTTGGGACCGCGGCGCAAGTTGCGGACGTGCTTGAGAAGTGGATGGATATCGCTGATCTGGACGGTTTCAACATCGGATATGTGATTACTCCAGGCAGTTTCGAAGATTTAGTTGAGCTGTTGGTGCCCGAGTTGAGAAAGAGAGGAAGATATGCGCCAAAGGGAGAGTCGGGGACAATGAGAGAGAGAGTTTACGCGAAGGGACAAAGCAAGCTTAGGGATGATCACCCGGGGAGCAAGTACAAGTATGCTCAATATAAGGGTGACGATGTTTCAGGAGGACCTGACAAGGAGAAGTTCACATACTTACAATAGTTCAGTAGATAGTATCTAAGAAAATACCATAACCTATAATATACACATTTATGCTTAACGATAGATGTTGTTTATTTAATCGCTTAAATGGGCCTAGCGTTCTATTAAAATTCTTTATACTAAAGCGTTACATCTTGCTGTTAGTGACTCTCTAACTCTAACCTACCTATCTAAATTGCCTCCTACTTATCGAAACGCAAGACTTTTAAGCTGTTTGGAGCCCTGTTCATCCATTTCCATTTCCGGAGGAAAAAAAGAAGGAAAAAGGTCTTGGCCGCTGAGGTATCAACTGTCAATTTACAAAAGGCCCACCCCCATCAGTCAATTCGCCCCTGCCCACTTCGCCCAGGCACGTTGTCCATGCGCTAAAGGCGACAGAACGTATGTACTACTGTCCTATCCGTACTACTGCAATCTGCGCCTACACAAGCCCTAATGTCACCAGAACGAGAAGCCGTCACGCAATACTCCAGAACGTACATAGCTCCGGGGTTGACAGGACGCCAAACCACAACATTGTTAGACTGTGGAAGTGTTTGGAACTCCTAGAGTGAGGGATAGCCGCGGATATGGATATGCAGTTTTAGAGTTCCTGCAAGGCTTCGAGAGTTCCAGTACCTTGGGATTTTTTTCTTATAAGATCCGTTTCTGGCATCGATTTTTCTTTTTCTTTCGTTTTTTGTTAAGCAAGCTTCTCTGCATTTCTGTTCTGGATTCTCAGATTCTTTGCTGTGGAATCAGAAAAGCGGAATCATGGCGTCTTCACCATCCAGCGCAGAGCTTCCTGCTGAGAAGAACGCCGTCGTTGCAACGAACGAGGTCTCAAGCGTCAATGCCAAACACGACGTCTCGGAGGCTCTTGTTCCCGGCGTTTTTGTTGCTGATCCGGACCGTAAGCCTACGTGGTGGGAGAAGGTTGAGGAGATTGTCTGGGATGGAGGCAATAGGACGAAGGAGGAGAAGAGGATTGTGCAGCAGTTGGATATTTATCTGATGTAAGTTCATCCATCTAATTTCTAAGCTGCTGAGAGAGAGGAGAGAATATAAAAGTATGTATTCTGACTATCAACGCAGGAGTTGGGCGACTTATGGATATTTTATTCGTCTTCTGGATTCGGGAAATGTTTGTGAGTACCAACCTCGTTCCTCGGAGTTTCTCAGATGACTTTGGGGCACTGAAGATGGAGCCGATGGTTTGGTGAGAAAAGACTCTTTGCTAACAATGTTTCACAGCCAATGCCTACGTCTCCGGCATGAAAGAAGACTTGAAGTTCCACGGCAACCAATTCAATCTCCTTGCCACCTTCTTCACCTGCGGCTATCTCGTCGGCCAGATCCCCAGTCAGTTGCTGTTGACTAAACGTAAGTTCTCTCACTATAATTCTCGTTTGAGAATTAGACAAGTCACTCAATGTCATACACCTTGAATGCAAGAGACAATACTAACGAACGAAGTCCGCCCTTCATATTATCTCCCAACAGCCGAGCTCCTCTGGTCCATCGTCACCTTCTGCTTTGCTGCCGTCCAAAAAGTCGAACATGTCTTCGCACTCCGCTTCATTGTCGGCTTTCTCGAGTCTCCTTTCGCAGTTGGTGTCATCACCTTGATGGGCTCATGGTACACACCTAGAGGTAAATCTTCTCCCTCCTATACGCCGTCCCTGGTCCATCTCTCCTACAACACTCTATACCAGCAATACTGACCAACTACCCCTCTTATACAGAACTGGCAAAACGCATTGCAATATTCTACTCCGCCTCTTATGCCGCCGGGATGTTCAGTGGCTACCTACAAGCCGGCATCTACAAAGGCATGGACGGACACCTCGGCCTTGCCGGCTGGCGCTGGCTCTTCATCTTCTGCGGCGTCATCTCGCTGCCTGGCGCCTTCTGGGGTTACTACTCAATCCCCGATAACCCATACAACACCAAAGCGCGCTGGATGAAGGAGGCCGACAAGAAGCTGTATATCGGGCGCATGGAAGTGCTTGACCGTCGCGCGCCTGTTCCACTGTCTTGGGCTAAGATTCGCAAAATCTTCACACATTGGCCGATTTATGCTATGACGGCGACCCTGATGTATGTTCTGTCTTGCCTTTCCTCCCTTCATTTCCCTTCCTGTTCTACATTACACGATTTGAGCACGATGTCAGAGATACTAACGGTGCCCAGCACTCACTGCATTGTGACCCAGCCCCTAAACTACTTTGGCGTCTGGCTCAAATCCCTCAATCGCTTCAGTGTCTACCAAATCAACCTCTTCCCCACTGCAGCGCAAGCGCTCGGTCTCGTCACCACCCTCGCCTATGGCTGGACTTCCGATGCGCTCGGCGGCAAGCGCTGGCAGCTGCTCACCGTTCCTGCCGTGATTAACTTCGTCGGCATGGTGATTGTCGCCGCCTATCCGGCGTACGGGGCGGTATTCTTCGGCTACCTCATCAACGCGGCGAGTTGGGGGTTCTGGCCAATTGTGTACGCCTGGTGCAACGAGATCTGCCACGATGACGCGGAGGAAAGAGCAATTGTAATCGGAGTCGCGCAGACCTTTGGACAGGTCTTCATCGCCTGGGTGCCGGTGGTGATTTTGAATGTGGGCAAGTATGCGCCGAGGTTTCATATGGGGTTTAGTATCATGGCCGGAGTCAGTGTGTTGCAGTTTGGAATGATTTTCGTCATCAGGTACTTTGTGAAGAGAGACGAGGGATTGAAGAAGGAGGGAGAGAAGAGCGAGGATGGGAGCGAGACTCAGGTGGAGTTGAAGGGGGAGTTGTGAACTATTCGAAAAGACTAATACGTCGAAAATGGACTCAACAGCTGGAACAAGGTTCGATTCTCAGTGGCATAAGGGGCCAATAAGCTTAAGGGTAATATCCACAGAGCGATTGAACATATCACGATATATTTATGTATATTTATATATTTAATATATTTAATATAATGATAAATATACCCTTAACACAAACCATTCCTTCATCGCATTATTAGAGCCGAAAGCGTAAGAAACTGATGCCAAGGCCACCACCACTACCCCGCGATCTCCAGATGCATAATAACATCGTCGTCATAGCCTTCACTTTCATCCTCGATTCACCCGTATTTACGAAATCACTTGGAACTCAATAGAACAACATCCGTAACAGGCTGTAGCTTAACATTCATTACAGCAAGGATAATGCAAGGATGGACCCTGATATCCCCACCCCTCCTTCTCCTTCCCCTCCCCCTCCTTTGAGCTCTGGCGATGACGTAGGGCCATCAAATCAGGAACCAAGCTCAAAAAGCATGACATGACGACGTAGGCATGAAGCCATAGCTACAAAACCTCATGCCATCCTCTTTCCTCCCACTCATCCAACAAAGACAAAAAAACAACACACTATCCATCAAACTAAACACGACTAGTCTACCGCACACTCTGATCTGAGAATATCCAGAATTCCAACCCCCAAGACACTACCTACTTTGCTAGATATCAACAGACAAAATGGTTCGCGGCCAGGGTTTACAATCGAAGGTGCACTACAAGGGCAAGGAGAACGACTTCATCGTCTTCGTCGAGGACCCGGCCATGGTGAAGAAGTGGAAGGTCGACAAGACCGTGCCGCTGATCGAGGTCGTGAATGCGTTCAAGGTCTTCGTGACCGAGAGGTGAGCCCATCCCATCCCATATCCAACCCCCTGGCACGCCGGCGCAACGTGAGCTGATGGAGACAACGCAACAGGCAGGGCGCGCAGGGCGAGTGCAACTCGGCCTCGAACGCGACGCTGGAGAATGAGTTCGGCACGCACCAGACCGAGGACGTGATCAAGACGATCCTGCAGCAGGGCACGGTTCAGGAGTCCGAGGTATGTCGTGCGGGACAGCCTGCCTATCCATTGTTGGCCATCGATCGACTTTCCGATGGCCGTCGACCTTGAAGAATTGGTGCTGACGCGTGCGTACGATTCTAGTCCGGTGAGAAGAACGCCTTGAAGAACGAGAGCATCGGCGCCCGCAACTACTTCTAGGTCGTGGACATTCGCTGATGGCGTGGACGGGCGGGCGGGGGAGGCAATGCTTGGTGGCCAAAGGGATGCATGACGGCGGGGGAGTGGACACGGCGTGTGCGATGGGAGACATCGTGATGGTAGCTTAGCTGAGAATTGCTGCCTCTGATATGGAAATCGAACGCGAGAATTTACACACATTCCTCTCTGTGCCATGTGAAATAGATGGTGGGGATTTTCGAAGATGATTTGTCACTTGCTATTGTTCTCCTGTCATTGTTGTTCTGGTGTACTCGTTCGGTCTGCCCTGGCAACCCTTGATATCTGATAATACGACTAGCAGCCATCATAGAAGGATTCCTTCGCGGGGAGAACTCTCTTTCTCAGACACAGACATAACAGACCACAGATCAAAAGACCAATGGCAACCAGCCATATTTCGTGTCGAAGTTGTGGAGTTGGCATTATAGTCTCTACTCTAAACCCCCGATGCCTCGGCGCCGTAGCTTTGCTCTGGCCTCGCGCACCAATACAAGTACAATCAACACCGTACTGTAAACGCCTCGCTCATGCTCCGCTCATGCTGCAACGCAATGCTCTTTCTGCTCCAAGCCCATTGACGATACACGTCTGTATAATGCTCCAACCCCCCATCCTCGGCACGCGTGTCCCGCCTTATACCTTTCCGCGACTCGGTCTTGGCGGTAGGCTCCATGGCGTCTTGACCACAACCTATTCTGCCATCAGTACACCGTCCGAAGCACGTCGAGGGTTCTGGAAATGCAAGACTCACCTCTCCCTCGCTATATGCCCAGAAATAGACCCCCATTCCAATCGCGTAGTAAATCGCCGGGTTCGTTCCCTGGTATATCAACGCCGCGCTCAGCGCTGCGAGCGGATATACCACCAAACGTGCCTCGATAGACCTATGTATCATGGTCTCCGCGATCAGGCCAAGCGGCCACTCCCATAAGGTGATGAAGATGCCGAACAGCAGATTGATGATTTGAAGCACCGGAAAAGGCTTTACTGCGCCATCGAGGTTCTTGGTGAGGAAGTCCCAGAAGATCTTGGGCCAGAAAAAGGCTTCGATTGCGGCGGCTACTTGGTCTTGGAGATTGTCAGCTGGGCAACGATGGAGACGAGGGAGACAAGCGCGGGAGAGGCGTACATATTGATGCTGTGAGGATGATGAGTCGCGCCCAGTGATTCTTGATGAGCTTGCCCATTGTGCGTTCCTGTGTATGCTTTCCTCCACCGGCAGTCCCACGCCTGCGATTTCAACGATCCCAAGATTCCAGCAAGTGTGATTAAAGAGGTAATGCGAGCGCTAAGAATGGCGAGTCGAAGAGAAGAGAAGAGAAGAGAAGCGAAAAGGTATCCGAACCGGCGGACCTGGGTGAGCAGCAAACGATTGTCGAGAAAGAAAGACTATTGACAACGAGCACACAGCGCAGCTGGTGAAGGAGAAAGAGAAGCTTCTTGGCCCGCGCGGCCACAGACTCGACTATATTGCTCTTGTCCTCGCAAAATGGCGGATCGGGAGTGGGAATGTGCACGTTTCCAGCTTGTAACAGATCGTCGCAGGGCCCGTTCGGCTTCTCTGGCTTTCCGATGATCAGAACACGAGATGCGGTGCGCTGAATCTGCTGATGCTTTCTAGCAATGGGTATCCGGGCGACTTGGCGCATTCGGAGAAGGACGAAAGCGGGATGGGCGACGAAGGGCTATGCCTTGAGATGGTCTTGAGACGAAGGGGCTTTAGAGGGCTGGACAGTGCTGATGATGGTCGTCGTCGCTCAGAGGATAGTGATACTTGCGGCGTAGGAGGTTTTGAGGATCAGAGCGGACGACGCGGAGAGTGAAACCAGCAAAGTATGAGGGATGAAGCGGAGAGGGTATGCGATGGGATGTACAGTACAAGAGACAGGGAAAAGGACGGTCATCGGTATTTTGAGTACCACACGACCGGGTGGGGAACAGTACTGCAGCTGAGCGCATCGCAAGATCCCCTTCCCCTCGCCGGCCTGCAGTTATGGCGGGAGCCATGTGGAGGCATGGGCGCATATCATGAATAGGTACCTACCTGGAGGCTGGGCATGTATCATGAGAGCGGTTGCTGGGGCCAAGCAGAATTGCTATGTATATATGTATGTATGTACATATATATGTACAAGAGAGGAGATTTTGCCTTTTTGGATTATTTCGATAGCGATTTGGGCTATTGTAGAATTGTGAATTTAGCAAGCAGCCTATGGCCGGCGATGGTTCGCACGCAGCCAGCCGGGTTGTGCATTTTGCATTTTGCAGCTTGTGGCAGGTGTGACGTTTGATTGGCGCCGTCGATGTTGCGGGCGGTTAGGCGGTGACTGGGGCGGACAACATGCAGCTTCGTTCTGCAAGTCCCCGCCCCGCGCATCTTGGTCTTGGATTCTGTACAAATATCAACTTCCAAGCCCTTTCGCAAGTCAGATCATTGAGCACTACATACATACATACATACATACATACATACATACATACATATCTACATATCGAACGGCTTCCTTAAGCTGTTCTGTTCATAATGAAGTCAGTGAATATTGGGATCGAAACGACCTGTCAAGGATGCGACGGTTACGAGTCTCAAGGGTCATCGCTTTGATCACGCACGACCCTGTTTTGTCTCGCGACGGTCCAGTTCAAACAGCAACCCCACCAAACTCGATCGCGAGACGTCACAGACTTCTGGTCTGAAGCAGGTCAAGTTTGGAGATAAAATCGGAAATCCCACGATATCGCGTGGTGGTACTCTTGGCCTCCAAGGTCGAAATAAACGCCGTTGGGATTTGAAGTCATCCTTAACTTTGTTGCTTTCCCTTTCCCATCCTCATCACCATCATCCTCATCACCATCATCCCCTCATCGATCGCTTGGAAATGGTTCCAGATAAACCCTCGATGTCCAATTTTGAATTCTCCACAGCTCCCTCCTTCTCACGAGCTATCTTTCATCTTCCTGCGAAAGCCTGCGACAATGATATTGACCGAACTATTCCCAGTCATTCCATCTAATCTACCTTGATTATCTCTCGGCAGAGACAGAAGTCAGTAGATCGTCAATGTCTGGAAAGAAATCGATACGCGAAGTGCGGAGAAGGTGTGAATGAGGCCGTGCTATTTATGGGTGTAGATAGATTGTCTGCAGCGCTTCGATGAGGGGTATCATTGGCTTCTTGTCAAGCCTCATCTGCAAGGCCGGCCATTCGAGCCTTCGACCCATGTTCGACGAGGCTCGGCAGCCACAGCGGTGGTCAACACACCAAAAGCCGCTCCCGAACGGTCAGCATGTGGATTTCGTACTGCTCCTGATCCATGATTCCATTCCGCTCAAGAGAATGTATCCTCCAACGAATCCACACCAATGCCTTGAATATTTTGCCAACTTCAAATTCCTGGTCGCTGGTTCTAACATTCGGATAAGTAATGGCGCATGTTGTATCAAGTCTGTACAAAGCCTCACCTTGGCCGGTGCAATTGTTGCCGGTTCAAACGAGTGATAAAGCTGACGATTGGGTCCAGCACGGCCAAGCTTCTGGCTGTGAGCATGCGATTCTCATATCACTTGGCATGGACTGACAGCATGATTCGGGATAAGGCACTTTGGCATGATTATCTGATTGACATACGGAGTATAGGAAGCAAGCTATGGTTCTGCCATTGTGTAAGCAATTCTTCTGAACATAGACACAAAGCCAATCCTGGTAAGAAGTGATGCGACGAAGTGAATCCTGGTAATGGGCATTTCCTCTCCTTTTGTTCAGTCCGTGAATCATAGCGACCATTACTCAGCTATGTATTCCTCAAGCCAGAATCCAATTGCGTCTTCTGCTTGAGCCTTGTCCTCCACCCAGTCTTTTATTGCCCGTTGGCCATCCGTCGTTGTAGCTGCTTCTGCAAGCTCTCGGAATCCGTGGCAAACGTCACTCAGAACATTGACCGTGTGCTCACGGAGTTGATGTCCGGTTAATGAGCAGTAGGCCAGCACTCCGAGCGGCTTAGCTGTTACTACTGTTGTCTTTGCCTTTAGCGTTTGTCGATGATACGTGGATATGGTCGCTGGGAGGGATAAGAGGCTGTGGAGTGGAATAATGGATACTTCGAGTCCCGATGTAAGGAGTCTACTATTGTCAGCACGTTGCTTCGCCCTTGAAAGGAGGAACAGTTGAGACAAACGTTGCTTGAAGTTGTATGTAGGCATGGAAGCCATCTTTCATATCGTTTTTCTCTTGTAGAAGGAAGATTATACCAATGTGCTGTCCTCCGCTGAAGAGGCTAAGCCTTTCGACTCTTTTGACAGCGTCTTCTGAGGCGTGCATGTCTGAAGCAGACAGAAGAATGAGCCGCATGAACCCATCTTGCTTTCCAGACTTGAACAATGGTATAGAAATATCATGAGTATTGAGGCTCGATTCTTTTCGACCGTCAGCCACATTGGAATCTGCTCGAAAATAGCTAATACCTTGAAATTTTAGATCCCGACTAGACAGTAGAGTTGACGGTACAGACTGCCATTCTGGACGTTTGCGCAAGCTGGTGCAAAACATGGCTTCAAGATCAATTATAGTGCAGACAAGAAATCGACAGGTTTGAAAGTCTTAAAAGGCTTCAGAGTCTTGAATACCGTTCATATTCTGACTTATACCACAGACAGGCTTATACAACAGACAGACGCACAGAAATGAATAGGACGAGGAATACTTGAGTTGAATTTGGCCTTTTTCAGGTTTGTCTATGGGTTGTGAGGGCCATCCATCCGTAAGTCTTAACCCCAGCAATGCCTCATCAGGCAAGCGAGCCATGCCGTTCTTGGGCAGTCTCTACTATTCGAGGCTTATATACAATACTATGCAAGCAATATGAAAGGGTATATACTCTTTTTATGCTTTCAAACTGCTTCTGCGAAATTTTGCCTGAAAAGCTTCACTTAAAGCACACAGGTCATACCACCAAACGTCAGCAGCATTGCCAATATGTCATGACATCGATAATGCCCTCTTCATCCTGCCAGGTGCCTTTTCGTTCCTCAATAATTCCAAGGCTTGCTCAAGAACCTCGACACGATGTTTGTGCTCTTTCTCGCTTTCTTCCAATTCCGCTATCTTACGTTCCTCCTCTTTCAGTTGTTGTGCGAGCTCATCGAGCCTTTCGGCGATCTGATCCGGCTTTTGCTTTGCTTTGATGTATTCATATGTGATTAGGCCACCCGCAACAAGGAGGATAAATGTATCCCCAATAACGTCCGCAAACAAATCGACCGCTTTGGCTTCCGGCAATGGTCTGAAGGTGCGTGTCCATACGCTCTTTCCAGCTTCATGGCTTATACGCTTGGGTTCTTTCGTGATAGTTATCCCAGGTTTTGGCGTGATAATTGTGCCTAATTTTGCCGCCTTTTCAGCCTCTGCTTTTACCTCCTCTTCGGTCTTGACGGTGGGTGCTTCAGCCTTCTCTTTTGCTCGTTTCTCGGCTGCAACATCTCGCAATGATGCTACAGAGACTCGCATAGTTATCTGATGTATCGTCTGGCCATACTTGGCTGCTATAGTTCGGAATTTGGGGTGGTCGTGAGCTTGGATCTTGATTCTATTCTAAAGGACCTCTTAGAAATGCATTGATATGTAAAGACTGACGGATACTTACTGCGCCATACTTTGAGACATGTCTAAGGAATAGAGCTGCTAACTTAAACAAAGGCAGCGGAACCATGATAAATTGCCTTCGTAATGACGCCTAGTGAAATGAAGTTTATAATCAAGGAGAGCGTATGCTCGCTCCGAGGTCGCTGATGGCGGTGCCCCGCCTATGCAAACGTAGGGTATCAGATAGGGTAGGAGGAGCAAAGTTCAGAACAGAAGAACGTTATCTGTACTCATTGCATTCTGGAAGATGGCTATGAGGAGAACTGGTAACAATTGGAGATCAGTCGTTCTTCAATCGTGGATTGAAGTGTTGAACTCTTGTCGGGACACCTCCCGTCTGACATTTGTCGTCGGAAGTCGGCATATGTTAGACCGTCAGTTGCTCTGCCAACCATCAATCGCGCATACAGAAGCTACTCTATCAGGATCAACAGCTGCACGACAATTGAATCGTTAATGACGATCGACTTCGACAACTTCTTCAACTCGACAGCCAAATTGGAGTCTTCATGTTTGCTTAGTTGCTCGCCTCCTCAACACTTCGCCTGAGATTTATATGCCAATAGTGCGATAAACTTTCACAACAACTCATCTCGTAAGTTCACATACTTTCAAGCTACAATGAACAGCACGCGACAATGGAGACTGCATCTTATCTACCGCCACTTGGATGGTGTTCATATGAAAGAAGACTTCCAGAACGTGTAATTGAGTATAATAGAAGACAAGAGCGCTGGGCTGAATTACAATATTCGAGTTATTCGGACAGCGACACGGATTCGGAGTCTTTCAGCATTCCTTGGTACAGAGAGATTCATCCAGTGGAGGAATTATGCGATGAATTCGCTGAAGAGGAAGTCCTCGAGCTAGTTGGCTCTATTCTCTGCCAGGCCATGTCGATACCAAGGGACTGCACCAGACCATTACTTGATTTCGAGAAGCACCATTTATTCTTTTTCACTAATCAGCGAGTCATCCAGATCTACTGCGCACACAATATCAACGAAAAACTCCAGCTCGATTCCTTGTATCTCGCCGACCTTGAATATAAAGAAAGCAGAGACGACGGCCTGCTCACCGAGGACGAGGCGTACGAAGCAATAACAGGGGACGCCTTCGCGACTGTGAAGCCATATCTTGCCTGGGAGTGTCTCTATCCTGAGGGCATAGACATGGCGGCTTTTTCTCCCCTTGATATAAATGCCAACCTTAGATCTCGGCCAGCAACGCAGAAGGAGAAGACCAAACCACGGGCAGCAAAAGTGACGCAGCGGGAGAAGGATTATTCTCCACCATCCCCGGCAGCAAAAGTGTCATATCGGGAGAAGGATCATCCTCCACCACCCCCGGCAGAAGTTCGTGAGCCACCAAGCTTTGATCGGAAGAATGGAGCAGTATATAAGACTGGAGAATTGCTCGGCAAGGGAGGTTTTGCGATATGCCATGAGGCCATACTGGCTGGCACGAGGCAAAAATATGCTCTCAAGATTGTGAAGAGCGTCATGCAACAAAAGAAGATGTACCAGAAGGTGAGAATATAATAGGAATTACTGTCCAATGCATTTCGCAAGCTTACAGAACTATAGTTTCAAACCGAACTACAAATTCATTCGAAGATGAAGCACCGAAACATTGTTCAATTCCACAGAGCGTTCACTTTCCAACAATGCACTTATATCGTCCTCGAGCTATGCCCGAATGGTTCTTTGATGGATATGGTCAAGATACGTCGATTTCTCACAGAGCCAGAAGTTCGATTCTACACGGTTCAAATTGCAGGAGCCATTAAATACATGCATGCAAAAGGCATTATCCATCGAGATCTTAAAATGGGCAATATTTTTCTGGACAAAGATATGAACGTCAAGGTTGGCGATTTTGGACTTGCTGCGTTACTCATGTCTGGAAAGGACATGAATGCATGCCGAAGAACCACTCTATGCGGCACACCAAACTATATTGCTCCGGAGATCCTCGAGAAGGGCAAAAAGGGTCATGATCACGCTGTAGACATTTGGTGTTTGGGCATTATTATGTCAGTTTAATGATGATGTTTGAGTTGTGGATTACTTGCTAATATATCCCCAGATTTGCTATGCTCACAGGCCGGCCACCGTTTCAATCCCCTACCCAGGAAGAGATTTACAGAAAAGCAAGAGAACGTGACTACGACTGGCCATCTTTAGATAAGACTGATAATTACATTTGCGAAGAAGCCAAGGACTTGGTAGCTCTCATGCTCCAAAATCCAGAGTATCGGCCAGATTGCGACACAATCGTCCAGCACCCATTCTTTTCCTGTGGATGGGTTCCACAAGAAGAGGAGATGTCACCCAAGCTCCGAGAGAGTCCACCGGATCCTAATCAATTCGCAACATTAGGTCTCCGTGGCGGAAGGACAAACCTTTATACCAAGAATCTAAAGGCTCTCTGCGTCCAGAGTGATGTTGGACCATGGAGTAAGAGGCAAAAAGCGCATTTGAGCACCTATAGAGAAGTGGCAGCAGAGGAGAAGGCCGGCCTTACGCCCGCAGTACCCCTGCCTGATGATGTCGTGTATCGTCCATTTGATGAAGTACTGAGAGAATATAAAGCAGCGTTAGCTAGGGAAGAGTCGAGCGTGGCTACAAGAACACAGCAGTACGAACAAAAGCCTCTTAATCATCAGCCAGTTTCCACGTCGGCTTCTACCAGAGCTGCACCACAGAGCTTTGCCGCACAGCAACGTGCACAGAACCAACCCATCGGTACATCGGGAACAGTCCGCAGACCGAGATTACAGACAGAGCCTGGGGTTGGCTTGCGAACAGCCAATGCTTATGGCGCTACAGCAGAAATTAGTTCTGGTCGTTCAGAGATAAAGCCAGTGTCGAGGAATGCTTCATCGAGATCACAACAGAAGGACAAGGAAGTACCGGAGCCAAGCGCATCGGCTGAGGCGCGCATCGGTTCAGATCTTGTTGGACAATTAGGCCAAGCGAAGTCTGAGCATAGGGCACCGCCGGCCCACACTCCATCTCCTTCGAGAACTCTGGCTTCAGTATTCAGTCCTTTTGAGAATGTCGAAATCCTTCCTCGCTCCAAACCAAGACACGTCTTGAAGAATCTTCAACTTCTCCACGCGGAGCTAGAAAGAGCGCTCAATAGCCGATCTGTTGGTCCTCTTCGCGACGCTCCTTCTGGCGACCCAACTATAGTCGTCAAATGGGTTGACTATACAAACAAATTTGGGTTGGGTTACATTCTGAATGATGGAAGCGTGGGGTGCATCTTCAAATCACTCCCTGTCCTTAATGATCCTCAGGATACCTGGATTCCTCCAACATGTGTCGTCGTCCGTGATGCGGAAACACACCTTCAAAATCGAGGAAACGACAATTACCCTGATAGACATCAGCTTGTGCCGATTTCAGGTGCTGATATTGAATTTTATCAAAATAATGGCAATGAAGGCATTTCCTGCGTGAAGGTTAATCCGCAAGCATTCTCTACTAGCGAGGAGAATGGCATGGCAGGGAGACTCACTCGAGGAAAGGATGAATGGGATGATAGAAAACGCCAAAAGATTGTCCTTTGGAAGAAATTCGCAAATTATATGACCGTGTTCGGGCGGGATCAAGACTATCCGTACGATGATGCCGTCAACAGGATGTCGCTGGACAATGAGTCGGATTCTTTTGAAGAAAAGAAAACCAATATGGTCATTTTCTATCAGCGCTTTGGCGATGTTGGAATTTGGGGTTTCCGTAATGGATCCTTCCAGGTAAGTAGGCAGAATTCGAGCGATGGGTTCCTTCTAACAAATAGCATAGTTCAACTTCCCAGATCACACTAAAGTCCTACTCTCTGCTGATGGGACATGGTGCGACTTCTACCACCTTCCTCTTGAAGCGGCCCGCGATCTCGCACTCAACGGAACTATTCCCACATCCGCTCTGGACGACCGCCAACATCTTTCCTATCCTCTGCAAGCCTTCTTAAACTTCATGACGAAGCCATCGACACGCAATGGGACAACTACTCGCCGGCGAGGCATACAAGTTGACCCTATGATCCAGGGTATTCCAGCTGCCAACGATTTCCGTCGGAAAGTAGAGTTCATCAGGACCATTGTTGGAGAGTGGATTAATAATGGTGGAATTGGCTGCAGTTCAATGGATCCCGAGACTCGACTGAGATGGCTAGGATATAGAGAACTGGTCAACGTGAAAGTGCCCTATAAGCATGTCTGGGTCACAGTCGGAGCTCATGGTGGAGATGATCGCAGAGTTGCATGGTTTGATCCGAGAGACGCAAGTAAGGTTGTTCCGGATATCGAAACCTGATTGATTGAGACGACTTCATGGTTATGACGAAATGAGAAGATGATGATCCTGCTTCTTTGGCCTCTATCTTTCAATGACGGAGTATTGGAGTTGGTTGGGACTTCTGTGGATGCATAGTGCTATGGTGTTGGGAGGGAGGCGCTAGAAGCGCTTTCATTGCTAGGAGTAAAGGACGGTCATGCATTATTGTCGAAGTACCGTTTCAGAAATACCTGTCGTAGAATTGAAGATATTCTAATATATTCATGGCATGATTCAATACCTTGTACCATTCATTGTGAGATTATTCATTAGATTGACAAGCGCAGTTTTGGACATGATGCCTAAATCCATCTTAACCAGGAAGATTTGCAACTTTTGCCGAGTTGAAATTCGATTCAATAACCTAAACTTTCTTTTCCCTCGACTGTTGATTTAATGCAAATTGGGGACGACAGCGCTTGGAGCGGCTAGTGTGGCTTCGGCCTAAGTAGACGCCGATGGCCCTTGACAGCGCGCTTAACTTAAACCGTCGTCATTCGAAGCTCAGATCAATCATCGTGCGATCACTTAACTCAACATGAAACAATTGAAGGCGAGAGCGGCGGTGCAGAGCATTGGTGGATATGTTTGCCGAAGCTGCTCTCATCAAGTGCGCCGGCAGCGAAGGGGCTATGCAACGGCATCTTCACCTGAGATATACGACGTTGTCTGCGTTGGAGGTGGACCGGCGGGTTTGAGTGTCCTAGCGGCATTGCGTACGATCATCTCTGTGATGCATTTTATTTCATTGACTGAGGTCTGTTTTAGGGGCATCTGCCGCAACCGCCGGTCTGAAAATAGCTCTTGTCGAAAGCCAAGATTTAAGTCGAACGCGCTCATGGTCGATGCCGTCAGATAAATATTCCAATCGATGCAGCTCGCTCACGCCATCTTCAGTCGAGTTTTTGGACAGAATAGGAGCATGGAAACATATCAAGCGGGACAGAGTGCAGGCTTATGAGGAGATGCAGGTGTGGGATGGAATTACAGGCTCTAGGATAGAGTTCGACTGGCCTCGCGCATCACAAGGCAAGACGATTGCATACATGAACGAAAATCTGAACCTCACATCCGGCCTCCTCAAGAGGATTGATGAATTATCAGGCGTGTCGATTTTTGACAACTCCAAAGTAGAGAATATCGAGCTTGGTCAGGAGACGGAGACGGCAGACCTTCGATCATGGCCAGTGATTCAGCTCTCCGGTGGCCGACAGCTTGCAGCTCGATTACTTATTGGCGCCGATGGCGCTAATAGTCCCGTAAGGTCATTTGCTGGTATCAATAGCTCAGGATGGGACTACAACAGACACGGAGTCGTGGCTACAGTCGAGCTGGAAGGAGATGGATGGGGTGGGCAAGACTATAAGATCGCATACCAACGATTTCTTCCCACGGGACCAGCCGCCATGCTACCGCTGCCAGGGAAATTCTCAACACTCGTATGGTCGACAACACCAGAGCGAGCAGCACTGCTGAAGTCTTTGTCTTCGGAGGATTTCACAGCTATGGTGAATGCTGCTTTCCGTTTATCACCAGTGGACCTCTCCTATATGCACACCCTTAGCTCTGGCCAAGCTGATGAATATGCATGGCGCTCTCAACATATCCCATTTGACGCCAAGCACATTCCTCAGAAGGTCGTTTCAGTCCAAGAAGGCACAGTCGCCTCATTTCCTCTAAAGCTGCGCCATGCCGATACATATATCGGCGAGCGAGTAGCTCTTATTGGTGATGCAGCGCATACGACTCATCCTCTTGCTGGTCAAGGATTGAATCAAGGCCAAGGCGATGTCGAGAGTCTCGTCAAGACCATCGAGTATTCTGTGACTCATGGACAGGATATTGGAGTATATATGAGCTTGGAAAGCTACTACGCGGACAGATATGTTAAGAACCATGTACTTCTGGGCGTAGTGGATAAACTCCATAAGCTGTACGCAGTTGAGAGCGGGCCATTGGTGCCTTTGAGAAGCGTCGGCTTGAGTGCCGTTAATGCTCTCGGACCTCTGAAGCACTTCTTCATGGGCCAAGCTGCCGGGACGGGTGTTAAGATCTTGTAACGATAGGAACTTCTCAACTATGTACAATGTGTATTTCTATTCGATCCGTGTACATTATGGGCCTTTGGATGTGAACGCGACGACTCAAAGAAATGACCCCCATGCCACTGAGACCATCGTAATCGACACAGGTGCCGCGTAATTCCAGCCCCGTCTTCGACGGCGCCTTCATCATTGCCCTCATCCCCATCGGCTGCCTCCCTCACCACGGAGCCCCATCCTCTTCGCTGTCCGCGCGAGAGTCCCGGGACGTCCATCCTGCCCATCATCGTGCTTACACGCCACTACTCGGGACAGGAGCCGACACAGCAATATCTAGTCACGGATGTCTCAGCAAGGATTCGGAGCATTCGAGTTCTACTCGGGTGCTATTCGAGTGCCGTTCAAATGGCCCGAGTAGGTCATATCCTCGAGCGGTTTCCGCATTGCGCCTTGCGATGTGCCGTTCCTCGCGGTGTCCATCGCGGATCCATCAGTGCAGAGGTGCCCGGGCAAGCATCCAGAAACAGCAACAGCAACAGCAAGCAGGAGGCACAAGCAAAAAACGGTTGTTTTGGAGAAGAGGCGGCGAAGACCAGCTCGCACCAGCCCTTCCTCCAGACTGGCGCCCGTCCGGTCCTGTTCCTCGTATATATATTCGCTATCTGCTCCTCCTGGGTAGAAATCTGTACACCAACACCGTACTCCGTATAAGGATATGAACAGAAAAGCGGCGCCAAACAATGCTCCCGCGAAACAAGAATTCGGCGGATCTAGATCTATAGACACCTATCGCCCGCGCTCTAGTGGTTCTTTTCATAAATTCGTAATGCTGCACATCAGCCAACGCCAGCCCCCCGATGAAGACAAGGAGAGACCCTCACATCCCCAACAAGCTCATCTGCCTCCTCAACGGACTCGCCGTACTACTATTCTCCTCGCTCCCATAGAACCCCGAATCCGTATCGATATCCCACTCCTGCTCCTCCTTCTCTTCCATCCCACTCTCGCCCTCCCCATTCCACCCCTTCTGCATCGCGCCGCGCGTGTTCCACCGCAGCGTGCGGCTCACGCTGTCGAACCACTCGGCGCCCGTGCGCGTGACGGTCGGGAACGGGTACTGCGACGCCGCGATCGTCACGTGGTCGCCCTGGCGCAGCTCCACGCGCCCCTTGCCGTCGAAGGAGCAGTAGGCGGTGGCGCGCGAGTGCTTGGGGATCGAGACGCGTAGAAGCAGGCTGTCGCTGAGCACCATGGGCCGGAAGGAGAGGGTGTGCGGGCAGATGGGCGTGAGGAGGATGGCGGGGATGTCGGGGTGGACGAGGGAGCCGCCCGCGGAGAGGGAGTATGCGGTTGAGCCTGTTGAGCGTTAGTTTAGTTTATGCTTTTCCTTTAGGATGGTGGGGGGAGGGAAGGACGTACCTGTGGGAGTGGAGAAGATGCAGCCATCGGCCTGCACAACGGTCAGGAGCTCGTTGTCGCCGTACAGCTCGAGGTTGGAGACATAGGGCGATGGGCCGCGGTCGATGACGAGCTCATTGAGGACCTCGAACTGCTCACCCTCCTCCATTACCTGGTCTTTGCCGCCACGGTAGACGGTGCAGGTGAAGCGCATGCGCAGGTTGACGCGCATGCCGTCGTCACCCATGATCTTGTTGAGGTGTTCTTTGTAGCGGTCGAACTCGAAGTTGGTGAGGAAGCCGAGGCTTCCGAGACTGAAGGAGAGGATTGGAGGGACGATGCGCTGGAAGAGCCACGACGTGAAGAGAACGGTGCCGTCACCGCCGAGGGTGAGGACTAAGTCGAACTTTTCGGGCTGGCTCCAGCAGAGATCCGGCGACCAGTACTTGAGCATGTGCTGATATCTAGGCTCTGCCTCGAGCAGACCTGCAGCGTCGAAACGCTTGGAGCATCTCAACTTGGCATCGACGTAGACGTTGACGCCGAGGTCTGAGCCATAGCGGGGTGTGCTGAGAAGCCACTCTGCCAGGCTCCTTGTCAAGGTGACAAGCTGGTTGTCTCGCGCCTTTGTAACAATCATGACGTTGCGCACAGCTCGCTTGATGGGACGTCGCTGCAGCTGCTTTGAGACCTCGCGCACACCAGTAGCTGTCTGCATCAATCGCGAATGCGACATGTATTCGTCGCCATTGATCTCCTCGAGTACCCTATCGATGTTCACAGCATCATCGAAGCGTTGATGGTAGAAACATGGTGACTGTAGTGACGGGAATCGCGCGGTCCCTGGTGTACTTCCATTTCTCGCTGCATTCGACGCGAGCTCCGACAAAGCGGCGGAGAGCTTCTGCGACGAGGCTGTGCCGGGCCTGTTATCCCCACCGTTCTGTGCGGCAATCATGCCGGATAACGACGATGCGATCGACAGGTTGTGGAAATTTGGACTTCGGGTAGACGAGGCCAGCGCTTTCATAATAGTCTGTCTCGGTATGGACTCGACAGATAACGCGCTCTTGCGGTGGTTCTGGAACGACTTGGGCGCTTGAAGGAAGGGCAATGAAGGAGCTGAGGCTGTGGGATCTGCGGAAGCAGACTTCTCTTCTATTGCTGTAGCGGGAGGAGTGAGCTCCTCATTGTGATTGTGCGAAGAGTGATTCGTCGTATCCAATGGCTCCAGCTGGTTCGCGTACTCTCTGAGTATGGAGTCTCCGAAGGAAGCCGCCGTGCTCAGCGCCGCGCGTTGTGCGAGTGATTGTGATCGAGTCTCGTCGGTCGGTGCAACATTGCAGTCAAGAGGGAGGTTGTCGGGGGTTATAAGGTTTGTTGTTGGGTGGAATGAGGTTGACTGTGCCCGTGGGTCGGACATTGCGGACAAGAATTGAAGTGCTACGGGGTTCGAGATACGTCCGGACTTACTCGAATCGCCTGTATCCGATGCAGCGCCAAGTGCTTATTAGTTGGTATTGAATGATTACGTTGGCTAAGGCCAGCTCTGGTGACCACATTAGCAAATGAGCCTGAATGGGAGGTTTAAATCAAGGGCACGGTGTAGGAGAGTAGGAGAGTAGGAGAGTACTCTGTCTTCTGTTTTCCGTCTTCAGTCTTCAAGTCTTCCGTCTTCCGTTTCCCGCTTTCCGCTTTCCGTCTTATGGAAACGGGCGGGGAATGTAGAAGAAGGCGGACGGGAGTGCGGGGGGCGGGTCAATTGACAGGTGGGAGATGGCAGATCTAGGTACTATCTAATCTCCACGATTAACTTCACTTCTCCAGGACCCCTTTCTTTCGACATTTGACGTGTCAGATGCTAGATGAGATACTGAGATGCTGAGATGCTGGGATGCACTTAAACACGAGACGGACATTGCCCGATCAATAATGCCTCATGGAATCCAATGAAGACGTCCATGTGATGAGATTTGTGCATCTTAGAGCCAAGATGTTGAAATATCGTTGGAGATGAGGGGTAAGGAGTAGGAAGAGAGGGAGGAGGATGGCAAGTAAAGAGTGAGACCTACCACAGCGGTTACTGGTACGGACCGACTCGACGCAAAATATAAAATAGAATTTATAAATAGAAGGCGAGTCCCACGAGGGAGAAGGCAAACAAAAAAAAAGGCGTGTGATCTGTGATCTGTGATCTGTGATCTGTGATATGGACTCGGAGTCGTTAATTCGATTCGACGAAGGTGTGTGATGGATGGCGGGTAATGCGTATGCAGTGTGCTTTGTTGTACTGTAGCTGTGCAGTATGCCCGAAGAGAGCTGTCTGTGATGATTGTCTTGGAATCAACGATGAATTAGAGAAGCGATGTCGAGATGTCGAGATATCGAGATGTTGGCAAGATGATGAAAAATGTCTGAGGGGGAGTGTATCGATTATGTGAAGTGATTGAGCGATTATTATTAAGATTCAGCAAAGAAGGGTCGGCTTGGATGAGGAATTAATTGAAGGAGTGCGAAAGTTGCCAGAACTTTGCAGATTAAAAATGAATGAATGATGAATGATGAATGATGAATGATGAATTATTTATTTCTTCCTTTCTTCCTATCTTCCTTTCTTCCTTTCTGGGAAATAGAGCCGGCGGGAGCGAGGAGGCGGCCCGAGATCGTGAGACGACTCAGACGAGACTAGCATCTCAGGATTATAGGATACCTGGAGGCTGGATACGGAGGGTAGTAGTAGTATTCTACATTCTACCTATGTGTACTGCACGTGCATACGGAGTATGTACGCTCTGATGCTGCGTCAACTCTCCACCTGGTCCCTTGGCATGTAACTCGAGACTATGAGACTATGAGACTATGAGACTATGAGACTATGAGACTATGAGATTAGGAGACTATGTCGAGAACCCTTGGCTATAACAAACATCCCAAAAAGATCTACTACTTCGTATTACAAGAAGAGCCATCCCCTGAAACGAGTGTTGTCCCAAAACACACCTGTGACCCCCTTTCCAGCTCCACCGTCCACGTCCACGCCCCCCCACAAATCTCCAAACCCGCCCGCCGTTACAACATCAAGACCTGCGCGAGCGCGACTCCAAACACCATTTGCCACGCACGTCTTCCTCTTGTCCCTCTGAAACACGGCGACGACGACGACGGCGACCACGACGACGTTGTCGTTGTACTGTAGTAGGGCGTGTGGTGCGCTTGGCGGATTATGAGAGGCTGGCTGGCTGGTGTCGAGGGTCGACCAGGATCCGGACATGTCCCCTATCTCTTCAGAACGCTCAGTTGTTTGACATTACTACCCAGGCATTCATTGTCTACGTCCCGGGGGCTATGCGTGTCGACTTCGATTTATCCTCCAAAAACCACAAATTACATTCTATTCACTCTGTGCGCACCATCTCCGAGCTCTGAAAAGGTCTTGCGCCAAACTATCCCCATTCCACTTCCCAGAACTATCCACAGGTCATCCTACGCCTTACCTCCATTCTCTCCTCAAGTTAAAGGCTCGTTAGCCACGAGGAAGGATTTATGCCGCATTATCTAGTATTGTTCGGGTGAGGCGGGAACATAGAGGCGATCACTTAATAGTTGCTCACGATCTAGACGTGACGAGGAAGATCCAGTGAACATGAGCATTTGCCTGATTAAACAACTATCATACTATCCACTGCCCAAATCCCCGGTATAGCTGGACAGAAGGACAGAATAAAAAATGGATAAACGAAAACTCTAATCTCTAGCGAATAAGGGGACATATTGTGTTAAAAGACCGTAATTACCATGCAACCCCTCCATCCCCCCCATCCTCTCGCATATCCAAACCCCCAGAATTATTCGCAATGCTTGCTACGCTGAGCTTGCGCATCATTGAGGTTGCAGATGAGCGGACGAGATGCTCGCTCCTGCTTCGTCCCGTCATGCCTGGGTAAGGTAGGATATGGCGAGTCCATACGTCTGAGAGCAGGCACTCGAGTCGGATTCTGTCACTTCGCGAAGGAGCCAGTACTGGAATACGATTCGTCGTGAATAGCGATTGCGATCTATTAATTGCTGCGTTTGTGGAGGAGCTTGCTGCATCTTTCAAAGCACTAGTGTGCTTGATCATGACTTGACAGAGTGGTGATTTCGGCCCAACAGTTGAAGCTCTGTGAAAGGAAAGTCTTCTTGCAACCGTACCTTCACAAGTCAGCTTAAATTTCTTTAGCTATGCAAAGGAGAGGATTCACCTGGCTTGCCGAAGACCGTGCCCATTGATCTCATATCTAACCATATTGATGTAAAAAAGGCTTGATCGCATCCATCAATGTTTTCTCTACCAGCTCGATCAGTGAGACGACTTCTCCATTCCGATTCTTCTTTTGGTGAGCATGCACTGAAGATTATCTCGAAGAGCTGATGATCGCACTCAAGGGCTATTTTCCATGAGTACGGCGCCGTATGGCATTGCATTCCTAGCCACGTCAATTAATTATCTTTATGGAGGATAAAACTTCTCCCCGTATTCTGATGATACGTACCTTTCCCGTTGTCTGCATCCTCAACCCGGATATCACTAAGGAAGATGGCCGCTCGAACTGTGTAAACATTTTCCGCTCTACCAGCAGTGGCAAGAACAAGGCAATCCCGGTACAATAAAGTTATCATATAATGGCCATCCACACCGTTCCTTGTCTGCCATGCAACATGAAGAACGCCACATAAATGTATGTGTCCAAGAGTTCGTATCAGAGTCTTGGATTGAGGGTCGACCTGACGATAACAATTAGTATTGATTTTAGAAGCCAATATCAATTAACTTACATGATCACGGATGACGAGCCTATCCTGAAGTAACCATGTTTTCTCCATTGTTGCTTTCATTCGAGGGTCATCTGTTGCTCTATTGATCTCCGAAGTCGTTTCTCGCAATCTAGCTAGGACCTTCTCAATCTCCATGTGCGACTCGGGACAATCGCAAACAGGCGTTTGCCTGAGCATCTCGGCGAAAAGAAGTGGATATCGACAGACTCGCTGAATGGGCTGAGGTCCAATTAGATACGAACAAGGAGGAAATTTGACCTTTGACGTTTTGGTATCTTACCTTCACCAATAGATCACCAACAGTCAATGACTTATTAGGTTGCTCATGCTGAACATTGACGGAAGACAATGAAGCGGCCAACGCTTCCAAACCCTTCTGATAGAGCTCCCATTGCGGTAATGTTCTATATGTCGATGCGACATCTTTGACCATGATTTCATATTTTGCTCCATATTCTTCATACGCGAAAAAGCGGTGCATCTGTAAGCCAATATTAGATAATTTCGATTAAAGACTACAGGAATGGATCCCGAGGCTTGATGGTTTTCAAAGCATACCCTTTTGCCAAATACTTTCGCAACTTCCGCTGCAATGCCAGCGTCTGCCGTCATTCCAGGTATCCTTTGTAGCCATGAAAGATCGCCCGAATGCTCAGGAACAACATCCAAGCTTCTCCAGCGATGGTGTTCTTGCTTCTCTGGAACCGGACCAGGCCGTATATAGTCTGACTGAGTATACTCTGAATGAGGGACAGCACGATGAAGATCTCCAAGAATCTCGTCATGTAGCTCGACAATTTCGGTCAAATTCCGATTGATGGATGCTCGGAGACTTAGAGATATAGTCGGGATCGAAGCTAATAGAGTGGCATAAACCTAGAAAGTGGCATATCAGCCTTTGACCTTTGATTCTCGTCTCGAAACTTACGTTCATAAGAAATCTGATGTCTGCGATATAGCTTTCCTCCGTGCTTATGATCTCTTCCAGAACCCGACGACGTCGAATAGAACGATTTGTCACTGCGGCATCATTGACTATACCTCGAGCAATATAAGAACTGTCTTCAGAGGCCCGAGGACCCACATAGGAGGTCCAACTACTGCGATCGGTCTTCTGATATTTCGAAGATCGTCCAAGGTTGCGTGAACGGGCAGCTACGCTGAAGCTCGCAAGGCTGATGCTAGCGCTCTTCACAGCAGTAACAAAGCCAAGCGAGGATCCAGAGGCTGACTTGCGGAGACGGGATCTGATGGACTTTTTGTGTTTTAAAGTGTATAACTCGTGATCAAGAGACTCGACATCTGTTACATCACTGACCGTCTTCCGTCTCGACGTTGCCTTTTTATGAAGAGATCTCATCCACTTCTGGAATGGCGGCCGAGCAGGCTGAATGGGAGTAGCTTTATCCCTTGGGTCAGGACTTTCGAGTAGGAACCTTTCTTTGGTAGGAGAGCCTTCGACAGGGGTATCGCAATGGCCAAAAGACAAGCCAAGAGCCGTGATATTGTCCATGGTGTTCCAATCATCGGTATCGTGACCTTCATTGTCGGAGAGAGGCATGGTCGAAGAGCCTGTTGGTTGAGGAGAGATGTGTAGAGACGCGGCAGTTTGTTGAGTATGAAGGCTATGCAGTGACACACGCATGGGATTAATGAAGAGAATCAAGAAGATGAGATCCAAAAACTGCTTCGATACAAGAAGAGGACCCGTCCTTCCGTTGAACGAGAAAGATACTCGACAAAGCTAGAAACTGAAGATGGCAACGGTAAGAAAGAAGAGAAAGATGAGTCAATGAAATCAGCTTGCCAACGAAGAGGAGCTTAAAAGAAGTAAAATGCCAGGAATCGCTGGGAAGGCAACTGCTTTGCATGATGGCTATAGATGTATGTACTTGCCCATAGTCGCTCTTGCCAATAGAAACGAAAATCGGAAGAGACAAAGTTATTGAATCCTAACTCCTCACTCTTCACTCCTCACTCCTACATCCTACAATATTTGCAAGATGTCCATCGGGACTTCCTGTCAGCCTCTCCCTCATCTGGTTGTGGTGGAGATGGAACGAAGTTGAAGATGGAGTCTGGAGTTCATGACCTTGGCATCATAACAGGGGGTTCACGTGATGAACAGCATCACCACCACAATCGAAGCGCATTATATATATATATATATTCTGGATTATATCATTTTCCTTCCTTCTTATCATGTCTCGAATTGACTTATCTTTGTCTGTCTCTTCATATTAATCTTTCCAGTCACGAATCTCGTGGTCTACTAGGTATCAATAAGTAGCAGACCCACTTTCCGTAAGCGAAAGTGACTATAAAATACTTCTCCAGAAGAATTCCTCGACATCACATAACCTCGATAGGAGTCAAAATATTGATCATTCAATCTACGTAGAGATATGCCAGCCTTTATGGCTCAGAGCTGTCCTCGTGTGAATCTCAGCTTGATCTCTTCACGTTTGTCTTGCCCTTTTTCTTAATTTTGACAGTCAGTACTGTCCGGTCACAGCTCAGTGCAGAACAAACAGAGCGTGGAGGCGCAGTTGCAACATAAGTTCTTCCAGCATCATACGCTTCTTCTCGACGAGATGCTGGCGTTCTCTGATCCTAGGATCGGGCGTTGCTAGACCGATTTTACAAAGCCGCGGGTTTGAACAGACCGATAGCTCTATGAGCTTTGATTGAATCTGTATAGGAAGCAAGGCACATTACCCTACATAGAACAACGTCATAACAAGCAAAATGCAAGAATTTCAATCAAGATCCCATTCAATTTGATCCGATCTATTGTGACATTATATTTGTATTGTTACAACTACCATCCTCCACCCTTCCCTGCAAACCCACTACTCTCCTCAATCTTCTTCTGCCCTCCACCACCCCTGGTCGACTTCTGTTGCGCAGCCTCGTGCTTCCTCAACTCCTCCGGCACGCGCGAGATCGAACTCTTCGTCAACATCTGCTTCAAGTCATACATCACATCCGTATCCTCATTGCCCAAGAACGTGATCGCCACACCGCTCTTGCCTGCACGGCCCGTACGACCAACACGATGCGTGTAACTCTCAATATTCGTTGCCATGTTGAAGTTAACCACCAAGCTGACGTCCGGCACGTCGATACCTCTGCCCGCAAGGTCGGTGGCGACCAACACGTCAGTTTGGCCGGAGCGGACGGAAGCCAGGGCAGCTTCACGCTGCTCTTGCGTCTTGCTACCGTGGAGGGTGACGGTTGAGTAGCCCATATGCTTGATATCTCTCGCAACGGCGTCACAGTTACGCTTAATGTTGACGAAGACGATGATAGGAGGTGTAAACTCGTTAGAGGATAGAATCTCATTGAGACGTTTCTTCCTCTTGTCTTCGCCAGCAACGAACTCGACACGTTGCTCAACAGTCTCAACTGCCTCGCCCACATTTCCGATGGTGACGATCGCTGGTCTCCTCAGATACTTCTTGGCTATTTTTTCAAGAGCTGCAGGCATCGTAGCCGTGTACATCATCGTCTGTCTGTACCTGTCCTTGCCGCCCAGGTGCCTCGTCATTGCTTGTGCATCCTCTGCCTCTTCCGTATCTGGTTTTTCGTTTCCTACAGGTAAAGCATCGAGGATCTTGTTAACCGATTCTTCGAAGCCCAAATCGATCATACGATCAGCTTCATCCATAATAACGTAGCAGCATTGGCCCAAGACGAGGAGACGTCGCTCTATGCAATCAACCAGACGACCGGGTGTGGCGATGATAATCTCTGCTCCATTCCGAAGGTTGTAAGCCTGCTCTTCTAAGGAGTGGCCACCAACAATACTGACACAGGTAAATCCTAGTGGTGTTGCAAATTTCCGTGCTTCGACTTCGATTTGTTGAGCCAATTCACGAGTCGGTGCTAGGATGATAGCATATGGACCATCATTCTTGGTGAATTCGTTTAACGGTGGCAATTCTGATATGTAAACCAGTAAAGGCAGCAAGAAAGCCGCAGTCTTACCGGAACCAGTGACTGCAACACCGATAAGGTCCCTAGCTTGCAATGCAATTGGAATGGCTGCTCGTTGGACTGCGGAAGGTTCGTCATAACCAACCTGTGCGACCACGTCGAGAAGGCGTTTTGGCAAGCCAGATTCGCCCCAATTTCGCATGGGATTTGGTATGCTTCCACCTTTTGTGCTGATGTTAAAGTCTTCCTTGAAGATACGCCAGTCTCGTTCGCGCATATGCTCCAATTTCTTCTCGCTCCAGTGCTTGTCGAGGGCAAGTCTTCCACCTGCATCCTCCTTCCGGCGTCGCTCCATTTCAAGGAGCTCTTTTGCGCGGATCGAGCCAGCTTCTGAGTCTCTTTCCTCAAGAGCTTTAGCATACTTGAGGACACCAGCTTCAGCATCTTCCGCAAAACCTCCCAGTTTGCCCCTTCCAAAGAAGTTGACTTCGGCCCGTTGTGCATAGAGAGGATTATAATCCGGACTTGTATCTTCTTCGGCATTCCACTCAAAGTTGAATTTCTTCTCAGTTGTCCGCCTCCTCTTCTTGTTGGCTGAAAATGTAGATTGATTTGTCTCGGCTCCCATATACCGCACTCTTGTAAGCGCAGCCTCTGTGCTCTCGCCGTTCGCAGGCCGCTTCTCTCCAGCTAATGACCCCCTCCCAGTATTTGTAGATGGCTTCGCTGGAGGACCCATATTTCCTTGTTGTCTTCCATTTCGCGGTGATGGGCCGGTCGGTAGCGCAACATCGGTACTTCGCATTGCTCGTGGCCCCGTAGGTACACTTGGCGGTCCTCGCCCGTTAGTATCTCTATATCTGTCAACCTCATCCCTGCCTTTTGAAATAGGCGCGTAGCCATTTGCGCTAGATTCTCGTTCTGCTTCTGCTTTGCGTCGCTGTTCCTCGACCTCTTTTGCTCGCTTCTCCAACGCCAGCTTCTCCCTCTGTGCTTTGGACAAAAATTTCGGCTTTGATGCCGCTGCATCGGCCTCCTTCTTCTTTTGTAATATCTCTTCGATACTAAGAGGCTGTCGGCCTTTTGGCGCACCCCATCCCGCCTTCTTCTTCTTTGGTTCCTGCGGCGGCGCAGGAGGTGGAGGAAGTATTTCTGAAGGAGGCGGCGGCGGCAGATCTTGCGGTGGAGGCGGTGCGAAACTATCTGGCGGAGGCGGTGGTAGATAATCTGAAGGGGGTGGAGGTGGTGGGATAGTTCTGCCGTTCATGCCATCGACGGGCGGAGGTGGTGGAGGCACCAAAGAGCCGTTAATGGAGTCCATAATGCTGGCAGATGTGCGTTGTATCTGAGATATGCACAAATGCCGAAGTCAAAAGGAAAAATAAGAATCAAATGGTTCTTAAATCACCAAAGTGCGAAGCATTGATGTCAAAGTGGCAACTCGTTGAAAGAGATGTTGGTGGTTATTGATGTTGCAAGGCGCAAGGTTAGACAAGGCTGTCAACACGCCTCAAAATGATTCGCGGAGCCGAGAAAGTCTTAGCGCCATTTCACAAATTATCCCGAGCACCACTTACTGTACATACCTATGTACTGCCTTGAATGTGCGCGAATAGCTCCAAACATTCGACAATACCTCACGATGGCGTCGACTGCAAAGCACATTCAACTTGCGCAGGCATTGCCTCCACGTCTCACACGATTTTTCGCCCGCTACCCACCAGCAGCCATCCTGCCGTCCGCATCCGAGTCCTCCTCACAAGCACCAGCCTCTACCGAGTCCGCACAAGAATCGATACCCAGCCCTTTCAGAGCCCAGAAGCACCCAGTTACTGGCAAATGGCACGATCCAGTCTTCTCACTGCGCAGACAGGCCGACTTGGTGAAGCTGGCGCGCCAGCACGGCGTTGAGGATTTGATGCCCTTCAGCGTCAAAAGCTCTGCCGAGAGATTGAGGAGAAGAGAAGAGAATGGACTTCGGGTGAAGGGAACTGGTGTTGGAGAGCGTGTTAAGGGAAAGGAGAGCGAAAGACAATTGAAGTCCAGGTACGTCCTATTCTTCAGGCTACGCCCCTAGCGTTTGAAGAGCTCTGTGCAATACCAGCGACTGACTCTGTGATAGATTGGAGAAGAGAAGACAGGCGATGCTGGAGATGCCACAAATGATCCAGACATGGAAAGAGGTCAGCTTAACTCTCTGTGGTGTTCTAGGGAAGTGCAGTGGACTAACGAATAGCAGAGAGGACATGGCCGTGGATGGAAGAAGTGGCCAAAATAGTCTATACGCATATGAAATCGCGAGGAACGGCAGCTGTACAACATGTCATCCACAACATATCATGGGTGCTCATAGCAAGGAGGATGGCGTTATAAATTTTTGGGGCCTGGGCTTGACCGCCAGGTTGTATAGTACATGTAGATATTTGTATCAAAGCCTCAATAGCAGACCTACTGCTGAAAACACTCCTTTCTATTTGTCTTATAACTGAGCAATCAAATAAGCATAGACTACAAGTGCCTACAAGTGTCGATTATTGCCTTCAAAATGCCAGTCCAAAAACCACAGAAGGACAAGGCTGAGCAATATATGTAGTGCCTCAGGCATCATCACGAGACGGAAGAGTATATTTTATATTTTGACCTCGAGACCTGACTGTGCTCTAGAAGAAATCTCCTCTTGATTTCTGTGGAGTATAGAGGAGGCCATAGGAGAGTCTGCTTCTATGATGACAACTCATTATGAAGTGTTGGGCTTGCCCAGCTCTTTCGACTCCACTGGAGCACTTACTCCGCAACTATTAAAGGCTGCATATCGAAGAGCTCTGCTTCTGCATCATCCAGACAAAGCCCAGCAGATAGTTCCACCAGATGGTGCTCCCGAAAGAACCTCTCAAATGAACTCCAGCAGCAACTATACCGTAGACCAAATAACCAAAGCATATTCCGTTATATCAGCACCCAAGCTCCGCGCCCAGTATGACAGAGAGCTAGCTTTACAATCTCAGAAGACCGGAACTTATTCAAGTCAAAAGAAGGACATCTTTCGAACAGGCATCGAAGTTGTTGATCTGGATGATTTAGAGATTGACGACAAGAATTCACTTTGGTACAGGAGCTGCCGATGTGGAGATGATCGCGGGTTTCTGGTACGTGAGGAAGACCTGGAAGAGGCTGCAGATGACGGAGAGCTTAATGTTGGTTGCAAAGGATGCAGCTTGTGGCTTAAGGTCTTGTTTGGTGTGATAGATGCAGATGCAGAGGCCAAAGACATTTCTGGGAAGAAGGAAAGAGACGATCCAACGGAAAGAAAGGGCTGAAAACGTTCTCCAAGCTGCAGCCAGGGCGTCCAAAGCCACAGCTTCTGTCAAAAGACGTCTTCGAAAATGTATTAAAAGGAACAAGAATGGCCTGAATGCCATATCAGGCTTGGACAAAATTCGATGCATGCCGACTGAGAGAAACGGATCAGACGCAAGCTGGAAGGCATGTAGTCACCAGCTTTTGAAGGCGTCCGAAGTTCTTCATCTCAAAAAGGTACAATGTTATCTGAAAAAGACTGTGGGCTGCCGTTCGGGTAGAAGAGGGCTGGACAGCTGAATAGAGCATATGCAATAGAACATCTGGAAGTGCCAAATGAGATAGATGAGATAGATGAGGTCCAAGTGGAGGGAGTGGAATTACAAAACATTCTCAGAAACTAAAGAATACTTTGTAAATATCCAATGCAGTAGCCTACACTCAATAATGCATACTGGCTAAATTTAATATCTGTGAGAATTGAGGCAAGCTTACCCGCAAGTAGACATCTGAATGTACCTGGGATATAACATCACTTGACAACCTCTCACCACTGAGCGGAAACCATAGTTTCTGACAACTTTCCATTCTCCTCAATATTCCTGATATAAGTCAGCTCCAACGCGATATTCTTCAAACTACACTGTTCGACATTGAGACTGTTGACATCTTCTGGAGGTTCCGTTCGAACATGGTACGGTCAAAATAACTTTCAACCTCACAAAGGTGGAATCTCATTCAAAAATAGGCACCCAAATCCGCCCCTCCAGCTGCAAAGCAAGCTCTCATACTCGCTTGGTTCCACAAGTCACTCAGCGCACACTCATTCAAAGATCTCGAGAAAGTTCTTCCATCTGTAGCATCAATCAGTGGAATGGTGGTAAAGGATTATCTTCAAGCTCTTAGCGACGAAGGATTGATCCGAGTCGAAAAGATTGGAAGCGGCAACTGGTACTGGGCCTTCGTTTCTGACGCGAAGAATGGCAAAGAGAAGATCCTCAACGACCTCAAGGCAGAAGAGAGCAAGCTCAAAACTTCGATTGCGGACCTTGAGCGACAAACTGCAGATGAAATGGCTCAGAGAGAGGATGACGACGAGATGCTCGAGGACAATGGTATGGACAGACACGCGTTGTTGGAAGCTCATGGGCACCTTTTGAAGGAAACTGCAGCGTTGGATAAGGAGCTGGCAGGATACAGCGGGAATGATCCTACAGAGGTGCTTCGAAAAGCGAAGGAAACACAAATGTTGAAAGAGAGTGCGGAGAGATGGACAGACAACATCGAATGCGTCCAGAGCTACCTCGTGGATCTCACTCATGACAGAGAACAGGTCGCATTGATGATGCAGGCGGCCTGCGGCGACGAGTACGTCGTTGGAGAAGGACTTAAGGAACTTTGAGGGGTCAACTGGAGGTCAAGCACAACTTACTATTTGCATGCAATCACAAATGAGAGTAATACTGACGCATATATAGACTTTGTGATATGCTTAACAGAGCTAGATTATCTCGCTATTCGCAATCGAACAGTTTATCCAGCACATATTGGATGGCAGGCATTATGGATCATAAAGAGATCTGACACGTGCGCGCCGACCAGGGATTCCCGTCTTCTTGCTTGACAGATTCATCTGACCCTTTTTTTCCCCTGCTGTATGTCTTTTCCCGGGAGTACGGTTTTGACATCATCCAAGACCATTCCAAAAGTTAAGCTTTGTGACAAGCGTGGTATCGATCTCTATTTCAACGTCCGCGTTGCTCTAGTCTCCATCTGGGACATTTACATCGATCATCGGTCACCAGTCGTAGGAAATTGCCAGGTTATTGCTCTCACTTTAAGGGATCCAGTTTGAGCCTCCTCAATCATTTTTGACAACGCGAATACGACGATAACTTTGACATTGGCCTCGGCTAGCCACCTGGATAGATACCTACAGACATGTTAACAAACCCACCAACACAAAGTGTGTCTGCGCCTCGATGGCTTGATGGTACTGTTCATCATGTAGCCGAGTGGCGCTGAAGTCGGCCCATTCTGAGCAACACGGCGCTTACGGAGGGAGTATGGACACCACCGATGGAATCTGGACCACATTTTTTAGCCGGAAATCATCGTTTAGATTGCGAGATACACAGCACGCGAGCAGGTGGAAGCAAAAATGCTACGGTATTCTGAGTCTCCCCGGAGAGCCCCTCTCGGCTTGCATGTTATTGAAGCATAAATGCGTCTTGCCCATCCTGTTTGTGGTGATGCCTTCATGCCTTCATGCCTTCACGCCTTCACCAGCCCATGACTTGTAATTCCAAGCATTGCCATCCAAGACCGCTGTCTAGTCTTTTGTAGGCTTAGCGGCACTGGTGTAATGGTGTTATTTGCGTTATCTGATGAAGACCTCGGTCCCATTTTCCACCGGGCTGCACGACAGATTAGGTACCTAGAGATACAGATACATACGTAGATCGCGGAGTAGTATCCCCTTGCACACATGAACCCACAAATGTAGCTCTGGACAACAGCAATATCCCCAATATACTGGGCTATCTCCCCGCGTTAACTGCTGATCCAGATCCAGATGGTACATACATACCTCATGTACATATAGGTGTACATACCTAGGTAGCCTTGTGGCCTTGCTTTAATCATACCTAATATGTACGTACCTTTATATTGTACAGTACATACAGACTCCCAAGTTATCGATGGCTGTGTCTTCTCCTCCTTCTCCTCCGCATGACACATGTTTATTATTCTTTATTATTGCCCCGCCACGGTTGAATTCCGTTGAGGATCGATCGCGCGCGACACGCACGCCTTTACTCCGTATGTACGTACATAGGTACATCAGGGCTTCTACTATGCCTCCTTCTGGTATTATTGGACCGTAACATTTAGCATTCCGGATATACTACACAGTATACTACACAGTATACTACACAGTACATATCTGTTTGCATCGGAGGTATTGCCAAGTTGAACTTGGACTTCTTCTTCACTTATCGCCATTCCCCAGTTGCGCACCGCACCACTGCCACTGCTGGAACGCAGATTGGTAGGTACTAGGTAGGTACTCCATAGGGTTTCGTAGGTACTGTCTGTGCCTTTGCCGTCCCGACGCGCCTTGAAACTCGCAACTTGCTCAATCAGAGTAGAGGATCGTGGTGCAATGAATAACAGAATAAGCCCCTAAGGTAGGTGCAGTAGCACTAGCAATCGACGAAGAGTCTAGAGAGATATCTTTGCTGCATTTGAGAAGTTATTATTCACAAGTTCACCGGTTGCGCGGCAGAAGAGGGCTCATAGGCGGATAAGCGCTTCCTTCTGAAATCCGAACCTTACATACTATGAGCATATTATTATTATCTCGCCGAGTCGCTGTCTGTCGTGTTGCTACTGTTGCATGGCCAACACCTTAACCACCACCCCGTCCACGCAGCCAAGAACTCAAAAATCTCTTGGCAAGCAAGCAACCTTCGATCTCGACTTGGCATCAGCGACAAACAATAGCATGTACTCAGATGTCTCGCCACGGACTTCGTCTTCGAAGTTAGCATCCGGCGGTCGATCGATTCTCTCGAAGCTGACCTCGCCTTTACGGTCGCGTGCCAGAAATGTTGCCGATTTCCACATCCGCCCATTCGAGCCGCATCGACAATACTCGCCGGGTGACATCGTCAAGGGCCTCGTGGTCCTTACCGTAGTGAAGCCTATTCGAATTACGCATCTTACTGTTGCTCTTCATGGCTTCATTCGGGTCCTGAAGAACCCCATAGCAGCCGGCGAGACGATCACCAGCGATCCAGCCGTGGCGATAACGAATTCCAGAAGGTCACAATATGCTGGCAACGGCCATGCTTCACTCTTTCACGATGAAATTACGCTTTGCGGGGAAGGACGTCTTGAGCCTGGCATATATGAGTTCGAATTCAACCTCGAGTTCCCAAGCAGAGGCCTGCCCACAAGCATCGATGTAAGTAGCAATGGCTTATCACGGAGAACCAGTACTCATTCACTTCACAGTTCGAAAGAGGTACTATATCCTACCTAATCCGCGCTACCCTAACGCGTCCGACACCGATCGCTGCTGCGTCGACGTGCGAACGCAAGATTGCCTTGGTGGAAAACATCGATATCGGACCTATGGTGCTTCCAGAACCTCGCATGATTTCCCTCGAACCAATATTGAAACGCCGAAGAAAGCATATCCGATCTGTCGCAAAGGTTGACCAATTGATAGTAGATAAGGGAGGTACGTCTGTGGCATCGAGGCCCACCGAATCCCAAGTGCTTGATGAATGGGCCAGTAGGCAGCATGGATCTAGCAGTAATCCTCCGGGCTCACCTCGAAGTCCCGTTCCAACCGATTTGCAGAGCGAGAACAGTGAGGAGAGTGTGGTCAGCAGCAGCAGCAGCACCGGTTATATAATAGCCCAAGTGGCTTCCTCGCAGACTGGCAATAATGTGCTGGAAAGCAGCACGAATGATGCCACTTCTAGAAAAACTATTACCGCAAAAATTGAGCTCCTAAAGGCTGGGTGTTTGCCGGGAGATAGCATACCTATAAAGATATCGATACAACATACAAAGCGGATTAAGAGCTTGCATGGGATTATCATTACGCTCTACCGACAGGGCCGGATAGATTCGGCACCTCCGTTATCACTCTTTTCGGATATTAAAGGCAAAGCTTTGGAGCAACTGAAGCACGAAGAATACTATCCGAGGTCTAAAACTGGCCTTGGCGGTCTGTCCTTGACCTCTGCGGGGTCCAGTAGCGTTTTCCGAAAAGATTTATCGCAAACACTGGCGCCGATTATAATTGACCCTACTACACTTTCAACTGTTGTCACGGCATCGTTGCGAGTGCCAGAAGACGTTTTTCCTACGATTTCTGGCGTGCCTGGTGAGATGATAGGTTTCAGATATTACGTTGAGGTTGTGGTTGATCTAGGAGGAAAGCTCGCTGGCCAGGACAGACATTTACCTCGTCTAGGCATGGTGAGCTTACCATCTATGACAAACCATAACGGACCAGCTCCTACACTGGCGGCTTGGGGTGGCAACATTGTCAACACGGATCGAATAAGACGTGAGAAGAGTGTTGTGGCTTGCTTGTTCGAAGTGATCGTCGGCACAACGGACAGTGCCCGCATGAGGGGAAGGGGCAATGCAATGAGCAAACAGACTATCTTAGAAGAGAATCGGGCTTCGATCCCAGTAGAAATACTGCCAGCCGACCAAGAGACGAATAGAAATGAAGCCACAGTGGCCACTCCAGACGAGCCGCCATATCATTACGACGACTATGATCTGCAACGGCCGCAGTGGCCTCAAGATCCACATGATCAAGCATATGACTATAGTCAAATGTCGGAAGATATATCAGAAGAGAATCAAGTTCCATACTACACCGAGAATATCGTGCCAACACCCAATGTTTCGGCTACAGAACATCTCAGCGAGAAGGAGCGTGTTCGCCTTGCCGAACAACGGTTATTACCAAGCCAGCCTCCGCAAGAAGCTGGCCGATCATCACCTGCAGAACTTTTTGCTACGGCACCTCCTGATCCGGATGATGATCTATACACTGCCGATAACAACGGAACAATGGCTCCTTTGATTAGGCAAACGGCATCGGTTACCTTGATTACTGGCGTAGAGCGTACAGTCGATGCGGCACTGGCACCCTCAGCGCCGCCAATAGACGACCTGCCATCGCAAAACCCTGCGCCATCAACCGACGATAAGCACGAGCTTGAAAGACGCCGGTTACTAGCAGAAGCAAGCTCGCCTTCAGATTTTCCAGATATTGATGATAACGGAGGTGAAGGAGGAAGCGGCACTGGGCACGAACCAACTGCTCCTGTTCTGTCGGAAGATGATGAGTATGGCGGACACTATTCGAGCCATGTCTTTCCAGAACCTGGGGAGCATCATTGCGGCCCCCCAAGATATGAGCGCTGAGCTGTTTACGTTTACAAGTCTGTTTCCATGTGTAGTAATTAGCCATATACCCCGCATTTTGCAACGGCCGTACCATAAAGCCGTACATGTAAAACTGTAACTAGCTGTAGTTAGAGTCATGATTTATGAAAATAACGAATAAGATCTAGACGATATATCATTCGCCTCTCTTTAGAAGTTTGCGTCCCATGAGATTCCCCTCGTTCCAGCTGTCAGCTGGAGGGGAATTTACAAGGGTGCTTTATCAGCAAGCGATACCCCGCCATCAGGACGCGCCAGCGCGTCTCCCTGGGGGTTGACAGCTACAAGAATTCCAACCTCACATAACACGGTTATTTTAATTGACATTCTGATCAAAGAAGATTATAGGAAAGCTATCCAACATGGAGAACCTGCATGCGCCAACAATACCTTCGGGTCCTACATCAGCACCTGGAGGTGGAATCAGAACGGAGGGCCTCACGTTGCCTGAGCTCCAGGCGAAGAAGGACAATATGGAGGCTGAGCTCAGAGCACTTGGAAGCGTTCTGGAGTCGGTGAGTTGAACTGCGCATCCAACTTGGTGGCACGAATACATACCTAATAGTTCAAAGCATAAAGTTGATATGCACACACCTCTTATGACACCAGATGGATTCCCACGGGCGGATCTAGATGTGGCGCAGAGTGGGTTTCCAAACACCAGCAGTTGACACATTGCTAACATATATCCAGTACGGACGGTTCGCTCTAGAATTATCTACCTCAGAAACGACTACAAAGCCCTCATGGATGTCATTGAGAAGGCAGTCCATGCACACTTCGCATACCAACAAGCACATCCTCTTCCAGAAACCGCCACGCCGACAACAGCCACTGCGAATGGTACGGGCGGCGAACAGGCAGCACAGCCCTCGCGAACACCTGCACTAGCTCTGGAGCCACCATTTGCAAAGGTCAATAGTGTTGTGGAGGGCAGTCCGGCGGATCAGGCAGGGTTGAAACAGGAGGACCTCATTCGGAACTTTGGATATGCGAATAGGAGTAATCATGATGGATTGAAGAAGGTTGCGGAATGTGTGCAGGTCAATGAGGGAGTGAGTGTTGCTTGCATTTCTTTGTCCATATATCCCTATTCTGTGGTTGCCTGTTACATCATTGTTACCTGTTTGCACTCACTTCTCCCGCTGTGTTTCAAACTGAGACACGCTTCCCGTGGATCTTGACAGGTTCTACATCTCTATTTTGTACAATACGCTGACTCATGGAATAGCGAAGCGTTCTGGTGAAAGTATCAAGAGGATTTGGTCTTGATACACAAGAGTTGAGCCTGACTTTGACGCCACGAAAGGATTGGGGAGGCCGGGGACTTCTGGGATGCCATATCGTTCCAATTTAAGGAAGTTCCCCTCATTGTCAATCAATTTGCAAGCACCATAAAATCAGGGCAAAGGAGTTTCAAAGTTTCAAAAGGGGTTATGGCGTTCCAGATAGGGTCATGACATCCTGTGGTCTCAATAATAGTCTTTCGTTTTCAATCTCAAGCCATGTACCACCAAAGTATGTCAGAAACAGCCATATAGGCAGTGAATAGTTTAATTCCAGAAGGTGTGAGATAAATGCAAGGGATCTTAGAATCCACTCGTTGTTACTTTGAAACCTTCACCGTTGTTGCGTCAGGCAAGGCAAGTCAGTCCAAAGCATAAACAAAGCATAAATGACGGGCAAGTCAGGTGACCGTAATTACATCAGTTCTTCGTTCTTCGCTAAGCTTTTCCACCGCCAGCTCCATCGCAACAAAACATTGACAACCAAATCATACAAGACCACGTCCACGACTGAACTCACTACATAAGGTATATAACCACCAGCGCATCATCTCCGAAGCCTTGCACCGACTTCACTGCAAATACAGTCTTTGTCGCTCACGAGCTGACATCGTTCGCAGTCGTAGAGATCCCACAGTCTCTGTTTACATCACTCCACAGTTACGATTACAACCGCCAACATGGCAGCTGCAGCTCAGACTGTACCAACCTTCAAGCTTGTGCTTGTCGGTGATGGAGGAACCGGAAAGGTCAGTAGCATCATATTTTGCAGAGCCCAACAGCGCTGTGCCCCTTATCCCCTCACTCTCTGAAGGCGGTGACGGTGACCCCGCAATGGTTGCGACCTGGACCAAAATCTTCACAGAATCCAACTAACAACATCATCGCAGACCACTTTCGTCAAGCGTCATTTGACTGGTGAATTCGAGAAGAAGTACATCGCAACGTTGGGAGTAGAGGTTCACCCTCTCGGTTTCACCACTGTACGTCCCACAAACCATCAGCCTCGCTGATAACGCTTTGCCGGCAAATACTGACGGCAAGTAGAACTTGGGCCAAATCCAATTCGATGTCTGGGACACCGCTGGCCAGGAGAAGTTCGGAGGTCTCCGTGATGGATACTACATCAACGGACAGTGCGGTATCATCATGTTCGATGTTACCTCCCGCATCACATACAAGAACGTGCCCAACTGGCATCGTAAGTAAAGCCCTATCATAATTTCATCAGCAGCAGCGCGTTAATATCTCGATAGGCGACCTGGTCCGTGTCTGCGAGAACATACCAATCGTTCTCTGCGGCAACAAGGTGGATGTGAAGGAGCGCAAGGTCAAGGCCAAGACCATCACTTTCCATCGCAAGAAGAACCTGCAGTACTACGATATCTCAGCCAAGTCCAACTACAACTTCGAGAAGCCCTTCCTGTGGCTGGCCCGCAAGCTCGTTGGCAACCCAACTCTCGTATGTACCCCGCCATTTTCCGCCTGTCAAGGGCCATTGACGCTAATCGCTTTTAGGAATTCGTCGCTGCCCCAGCTCTTGCCCCACCAGAGGCCCAGGTCGACGCCGCTCTCCTCAAGCAGTACGAGAAGGATATGCACGATGCCGCACAGATGCCACTCCCAGACGAAGACGATGCCGACCTGTAAAGCCCATGCTCGACTCGACTCGACTCCGTCGTCGATCGCGCAGTTGCAGCCTGACGATAACGTATCTGTTGTTCATCCAGCATAAATACTAGAGGCCATCCTTCAAGCGAGATTATCAGCATCTGTTTTTCCTCGGGGATCTTGGTCGGCTCGCCCAGATGTACAAGGCTGACCGGATTTGAGTTTACGATTCTTCTTTTCTTACTTTAGTCGTGGAATGTATCTTTTTCACGTGCTGGTCCAGAGCACGGTGAATTGCGGGAGGGTATGGGTATCCATTGCGGCCAGGCAGGACGTGATGATGATGAACATGGGTCAATAAGAGGGTTGCGAGATTTGCTGCGGAGCCGATAATGTAGCTAGACCAAAATGGCATTCGGAAGATGTGCTGTGCAGTTTTTGACCTGTCCTTAGTCTGTGATGTTGCTTTTATATTTCGTCCCTGCTTCTAGTGTTACATTCTACGCTACATCGCTTTACAATTCCTTTTGTCTATGCTTCTCATGTCCTCGGCTGATCGCAGCTTTCCAGCTTACACGTACGCCCCAGCCCAATATCCAGAAGTTCCTCGTCCACTCCACTACCTCATTCATACAGCCGGCCTCTTTTAACACTCCTCTTCTGAAGAAACTTTCCAGATCTTGTCCCCTAGATCCTCCTGCTTCCTGCCACATTATCTTCCCGCATCACATCTCATATTCAAACATGCACTCTTTACTCAAACAACACCTCTATGTCACTCCTTCAACTCCTCCAACGCAATCCGACACAGCTCCTCATACCTCTCTCCCTCCCACCTCTTCCAGCCCTCCCCCCTCCTTTTCAACACCCCCACCATGCACCTTCTGACCCGCCGCACAATCTCCTCCTTATCCAGCTTCCACTTCACATTTGCCGCGTGCCCCTTTCCCTCGCGCAGCTCCCTGATCGAAATTGTCTTCACCTCCACCCTCCCCATCCTCTCGTCCCTCTCCAGCTCCGACTTCTGGTACTGCACGGCGGCGATCTCCTTGCGCAGGGCGATGGTGTGGTACCTGATGCGCGCGAGGAAGGAGAGGATCTCCGCGTTGTAGCGGGCGAGCGATTGCGAGAGGAGGAAGAGACTGATGGCTTCGTCGGCAGTGACGGACTGGGGAGGTGCGGCAGGGGCCTGGCGCGGCTTGGAGAAGTTGAGCTGCGGTTGCGTGCGTGGCTGCTGTGGACGGATGGGGAGAGGAAGGGGCGGGAGTGGGCGGCGGAAGGGGATTGCTGTCGGTGGTGGCGGACAGGGCGTGTTGGGGCTTCGCATGGCGGGACTGCTGGAGGTGCCGGTGCTTGAGAGTCGATTGTTGGGCGTCTGGACATTGGGAGAGATTGGAGTGAGGCAGGGACGGAGATATAATGGGATTGGCGGCTGTGGACGCCGTGGAGGCTGCGTTGGGGGTGTAGGAAGGGCAAGGGATGCAGAAGGTTCGGGAGGTTCAGGGATCGACGGAAGGAATACAGGTGAGACATCGATAGGATTGTCGTCGAACACTGCTGTTGAATTGGCGATACAGCTGTCGGAGATGATTGTTGGCAAAGATGGCGCGAAGAGGACTCTCTTTCTTGAGCGCGCCGGTACTGGAGGCTTGAAGAATCGGATTGGGGCAATAGGCTGGGAGATTTTGGACCCGCCAGTGTCGTTTGAAGCTGTTTTACTCGAAGTGCTCGTAAATGATGATGCAGAAGAGCGGCGAGAACCTGCTTCGTCAGGTGTTGAGAAGATAGAATCGTCGATTGCGGAGTCGACTGAGGAGCTATTGCTATGTGCTGATACATCAGATGCTGATCGCTTATATTCTCTCTTTGGAGGGCGTGAGTTCTCCGGTGTTGAGAGATTCGGACATGTTTTGTTGCGAGGTAGAGAGTTGTATAGGGAATTCTTGTAATCTCGTCTTGCTGGATGCTCGGAGGTTATTAAGCCAATGGATGAGTTCTTGCTATGACGTGATGCAACAGATGATTCATAGTCTGAAGGAATTTGATCTGGCTCATTGCTTGAGGAAGGAGGGTCCAGTATTGTAGTTGCGACTGTCGAAGTTGTAGAGACCATCGAGAATCTGTTGTTTTGAGTCGATGATACAGAGTTCCATCGCTTGTAATCTCGTTGTACTGGACGATCATATGTTGTTGTCTGCTGCGCCTTGGCTTGCATCAAAAATCCCTCTGCTCTTTCGTAGAATGAAAATGAAAGCTTCAAAAGGACCAGCTTCTGAGGATTCTTTGCTTGAAGCGGTTGAGCCTGGATGGATATGCATATTGCAGCATAGAACGATAGATATGTCAGGTGGGACGGATGCACCTGGGTCATAGTCAGTAACTTTGTATAAATTTTCTTGATGATAGGTGTGGCAAAGTGGCTTTTCAACATTGCTGAGCTTAGATCCTTGTGCATAAGAAGTATCAAATCCAGAGCCAGAGCAAGGGAATGAGTCCGGGTACTGAGGATCGCACTCTGGACGCAAGCAATAACAGGAAGACAGCGATAGATAACAGGCAAGGTCCTTTCTTACCGGCCCTCGAACTTGTTCAAGAGCTGCGACACACCGGTCGGAGCATTTCTTGTAGAGTCCTTTCTGAAAGAGCTCCTTCACTTCATCCAAAAGCTTCCGCCACTGCTCATCGCCATAGGGGAGCGTTGTTGTATGTGACATTGCCTTTACCCTCAGAATTTTCCTTGGTGATTTGAATTGCAAATTTGTCTGAGGAACAGAAATTGGTAAATCATGTTGGATTGGAGGACTTATGGTTGTGGACGTTGCTGTTGCTATGGCTATTGATCGTTGGATATCCGCCGGCTTCAAAGCCGCGGCGAGTTTCAAAGGAATGAGAACCATGCTGCATTTAACCACATAAAACCGACAGATGCAGGCATGCAATCGACCGTTTGTCGTTTGATATCCCGAGTCGAGGACTCGGTGCGCTGAAAGCAACACAATTGGTGTAAGATGCCGAGATGGACATGTGTTTGCGATGCAAGATCCCGTTATTCCGAAAGCAAGCACCAAAAATAAAACTCCAGCATAGTGGGCATAGCTAATAAACGAGGGTGGTGTTGAAAATTCGAGGTTCTGTTTGTTGTTGTTGTATTAGGGATACTGTTGCCGTTGTTGTTTATTCATATTTGTCGATATCCCCAATCACGAAAAATCGATTTAATGCTTAATCCATGCCATCATGAAATCATGGATAGCCCGATGCTAAAAATAGTACCTCATTTCTCTAAATAATGAAAATTCCGGGACAATACCTTAAAGATCCGATAGAAGGTCCAGAGGCATGATCCAACGGGATAGAACTCCGGTTTGATTTGCTTGACTTCAAAGCCCTGTGACAGCCCTGACCAACACTGAATAACTCCACGGTTTAAAGTCATGGAAAACATGGCAATGACAGCTGAGATTTCACCAAATTATGGACAGAGACTGGAGCAGAATGTTGCTCGCAAAGTGCGTTTATCAGAATGTCTTTCACGCAAGATAATTATAAGGGAAATCAAGTACAGTTGGTGTTTGATGAAATATAATGAGAATTTCGGTTGTCAGCAAACCGAAACCCAGTGGATGGAGAGCCATTCTTTCCACAGATGCCTCATTGGTCATTTAAAGGGATATGATAATCAAAAAGCAATTCTGAGCTTATGATCTACTCGCCTCTGATACAACCATCTTCAGTGCAGCTTTAGAAGCTTGACAGATCTCCCATCAACAACGCCTGATACTTCTCAACCACTTCTCGAATCTTATACAAGACCCCTGCCGCCAAAGTTCTTGCCCTTTCTTCTTCCTCGCCACCTTCTCCTAGAGACCCAAAGAATCCTTCCACCCATCTCTGTGTCTCCAGCATCTCTCTTCCATGCTGTTCAGCCAGCCTCCTCTTATCTCTATTAATCTCCAAAATTGTCATAAATCCAAACAGCACCGCCTCTCCCACCACCTCGTCACCTACAGTATGGCTTCTTAGTGCCAGTAGTAAGTCCCAAAATTCACTCGTCATTTGTGGTAGCTGCAATGTACTGGTTCCACTCGCATGCAATATCAAACTGAGAGTCTTGAGATAACTGCTCAAAAGAAAGGATTCAAAAATCACATTCTTGCCGCCATATGCTTTCAGATAAGCGAAAAATCGCCCAGTTAAAGGGAAGAAAAGAGAGTCAGCCACTATTGACGAAAGAGCGTTAACTGTCGGTGGTGCACGCCGAGATTCAACCGCAAGGCGTGAGGAGAAAGTGCGGACTTTGAGGATGTTGGGGCCGGTTGCTTCGTCGGCGAGAGAAGCAGCGAGAGGTTGAATCATGGTTTTTGAAAGTTGATGCGTTAAAGAGTCGACTGGATTCGGTTCTGGGGAGTAGAGCTTGTGAAGACGTTCGGGAAGACGTTTTGAAGGGAAGTTATCCATGGAGGAGGATGAGGCTTTTGTGAGGGATTTATCCTCTTCTTTGTATCCACCCAGTTCTCTAGCGGCAATAGTAATGGTCGAGAGAACTGAAGCTCTCTGTGATACAGAGTAATCGCCATCGAAGAAGGTTCTGGCGAACCATTTGCCCATCCTTGATGGGTCGGAGAGAAAGACAGCAATCATGGCCTGGATACGCAAATCATTGAAGTCCTCGATATCATACTTGTCCTGCAGACCCATCAATATACTTGCAAGCTCTTCTGCATGGTCCTTGACTTCGGTGCCAAAATTTGCCTTCCGTCTAATCAACGAGGGAGCTGTTGTGAGTGCAAGTTTTTGGCGGTCATAGTTCTCTGTATCCCTAAAGTAGGAAATAAGATCCCGAATGTAAACTGGTGCGGTTGGCTTATTTCGTGTAACTAATGTTGGATCTTCGTCGGAATCCTCAGCGTCAGAGTCCGGTTTAGCATAAGGAACGAGATCGTCGTAATCTTCTTGTAGTGCATAATCATCAAGTTCTTCGATGGCAATGATTTTGGACGACTGTTGTGGCAGCACAGTTGGCTTTCTGAGTCTGTGCGGAAACGTAGGTTTGTTTTCTTTAGCTTTGGGCGCATTACGTGCCCGAAGAGGTTCGAGAGATCCAACACTATCTTGCACCCTCACTAAGCTCTTGTACCACTTAGCCTCAGCTGACTGGAGCTCTTCCATCTTGAAGTCCATCTGCTTTCCGGAAGATTCTGCAAGTCCAGAGACTGCCTCTCCCACAATCATGCCCAAGAATCGAGCTCTGTTTGATGGAGCTGCTAAGCGATTTGATACAGTATTGAGATATAGACCGGATCTTGTGAGCATTTTCAGTTTCATGGGGTTTGTTCGATGTACATATCCGGCTGTAAGAAGTAGAACTTGGGCGTGTACTATGACATATTAGCATGAAAGCAATGAGATTTCATAGTTGAGTTGAAGCATACCATCTTGCTGCAACGAAGCTGTATGCTTTATATACAGCTGGTCTCCAAATTGCTGCATGCTCTTTTCCAAAATAGTCTCTAAATCATATTTAGATTGAGAAAATACAGCTATTGCTGCACGTCGAATACCGACTGGTTCTCCAACTCCAGCACCGGCCAAGTTCGTCAACCATGATATAAGCATGTCCTTACGGGCACCATTTCCGTTAATAAGAGCATTCAAATACGCCGCTACTGCAGACGCCATAGCAGTATCAGCACTCCACCATTCTGGATTGTCGTAACTGGATTCATTCGAAAAGTATCGCTTAGCAAGTAAACGCAGCGCACTATTCAGGATGGTTTTCTGCTCCAAAGATGGTACCATTTCCATCAGCCTTTTCAGAGCTTTGGAGTCATTGTCATCTCCCAATAGCAGGCCGAGTACTGCTTCTAGAATTAAATCTATGCAAGATTTAGCTTCAATTCCATGCAGGTGAGAGATTGTTCTATACCGGGATATCCAAGGCGTAAACTCTTCGAGAGAAGCTCCCCAAGATACTTCCAAGGCGCGTCATGCTCCAGTTGCAGATGCCTTGCCCAGTATCGAATGTTGCCAGCCAGCCAACGGCTATATGCTATTCCATCGGCAATCCATATTGCCTCTCCGACAGTCTTGCTCGATTCATTCGCAATGCTATAAGCTTCAGCTGCAGCATTCAACAACCGGCCGCTGCCAATCAAAGTAGCAATTTCTCGCCATAATACCGCTTGTTTCTGAGTGGGCTCAGTCTGCAATCCTTCCCAGAGGGCGTTGACCAGAGATTCACCGTCTAAAATGGCTTCTAAAATATCCAGATAGACTTTCAAAACCTGCACCAAGTTTGGACCACCATCCTTCTTCGTAGTCTTTTTGCTTTCGTTGATCAACGCCTTTAGCCGTGCTAGGATTGCACCTAGTCCTGTCACATTCCTAAGGCTACTCAGAAGCAATCCCCTTTCCTTCCTGTGCTTAAAACTCTTTCCTGCGCCGTTCTTCTCTGACAGAACGGCCCAATAATTTAATACGATGTCTGAGACCAGAACATTGATCAGCTGAGAACCGAGAGCACTTGGTGACGAGAGAAAAATGTCGTTCGTTGTATCCAAGTACTTCAAAACTGCCACAAGGTTCGAGAAGTCAGGCTCATTCTGTAATATCTTCAAGGCTTCTTGTGGGTTCGTTGCTTGAAATGATAGCTTTGGTAATGGTTCTCGTGGCTTCTGGACTTCGACCAGCGCATCTTCTTGCGCCTCTGTGATATTCTTGTATGCCGTGCTCACGGGTGTGAGCAGATCCTCCATATCTACATCAGAACGTAGGGATAAACTGAAATCGTGCTAAAACGTCAAGAAAGGCTATATGAAGACAGATAATGCCAATTGTGGCGAGGCAGAAGCGGTGTGATATGGCAGTATGCCTCGTCTTGCCGCAACGCGTGTAAGATAGCGCTTACCAGCTCTTATCGGCTGTAACCGCCAGGGACAAACGCTCCTCTCTCTCAAGTTTCAACTCTCCTCTCTTCAACAACTTCTCTTTTTCTTTTTGTAAATAGCAGAATTCAAGCTGTCTATAGAGATATGGCAACGGCTGTGGTACCTCAGGGTCAGCCAACTTCAGTCCCAGAAGACCTTCACCGTTCACAAAAAAGATGGTTAGCCGTGGCCCGTAACCCCAGCTTGTGCTCTGCTTGAAGATTCTGACACATGATGTTCTCAGGAAGTACCTCGATAATATCAGAAAATATGCCGGTGGCTTCACGGAACCGTCCTATGGGGTTGATGAGGATGGAAATGACATAAGTGACGCGAGCATCGAAGCTCAGGAGAATATGAAACTATTGTAGGCCACGTGATACCATCCTCTCATCAACTTTTGTACTAACACTCTAGGCAGAGTTATGTATGTTTTTGGGATTAGAAATATCGAATATTTAACTTATGTCTCTCAGTGGTGCTGGCGGTTTGGGCTGTGAGATCTTGAAGAATCTGGCTCTCTCCGGCTTCAAGGATATACATGTCATTGACATGGGTGAGTATCCCTGGGCATAATTTGTCTGAATACTTGTTAATTTTACTATCTAAGATACCATCGATGTCTCGAATTTGAACCGCCAGTTTCTATTTCGCCATAGCGACGTTGGCAAATACAAAGCTGAAGTTGCAGCAAGATTCGTCATGCAACGAGTCAAAGGTGTTAGCATCACTCCTCACAACTGCAAAATCCAAGACAAGAACGACGAGTTTTACAGGCAGTTTAACATTGTCGTCTGCGGCCTTGATAGCATCGAAGCTCGACGTTGGATCAATTCTCAATTAGTGGAACTATTCGACGAAGAAGACCCAGACAGCCTCAAAATCCTAATCGACGGCGGAACCGAGGGCTTCAAAGGCCAATCCCGCGTAATCATTCCCACCATGACATCCTGTATAGAATGCCAACTCGACATGCACGCTCCCCGCGCCGCTGTTCCCCTCTGCACCCTCGCCACCATCCCCCGCCAACCGGAGCACTGTATCGAATGGGCGCACATCATCGCGTGGGATCAGGAGAAGCCATTCCCAAAACTAGACAACGACGATCCCGAACACATAACCTGGCTCTACAAGAAATCTCTCGCGCGAGCGCAAGAATTCAACATTCCAGGCGTAACGTACTCGCTAACCCAAGGCGTCGTCAAAAACATCATCCCAGCGATCGCAAGCACAAATGCCATCATCGCCGCCTCCTGCTGCAACGAAGCTTTCAAGATTGCCACGAGTGCCGCGCCTCCACTCGGACCGGAGGAGAACTATATGATGTACAGTGGCAACGACAGCATCTACACCTACACCTTCAAGCACGAGAAGAAAGATGATTGTCCCGTGTGCGGGAACCTGCCGCGCGATCTGGAGGTCGGAAAGGATTGGACGCTGCAGGAGCTGATTGAGAGTTTGGCAGTGGTGCCAGGCGCACAGTTGAAGAAGCCGAGTGTGAGAGCCGAGGGGAAGAGTTTGTATATGCAGAGCCCAGAGAGTTTGGAGGTGGCGACGAGGCCGAACCTAGCGAAGAAAGTTATGGAGTTTGTGAATGAGGGGGATGAAATTGGTGTTACTGACCCGGCTTTTGCGCGTGTGACTTTCAGATTCCGCGTCAAGGTCAAGTAAGAGCATGACCAGGAAAAGAGATATGGTAATACTGGCGTCAGGCAAAGAGGAAGAGGAGTATATGAATTATGAAGCATAGCATAGCAAGCAGCAAATGAACAATACGAGCATACGAGCACATCAGAAGCCAATAAGTCTCACATGCAAATCCATGATATTCATATTACAGGCTCTATACACTCCTCCAACCAACGCCGACCGGTTTCCCTCAACTCCAAGAAATGCTCTGATACCACCTTGGCTTTTGCAAGTCCTCTAAACATTTCTACGTCGTCATCTGCTGAAGATTCCCCTTAAATCGCACGCATTTCGCTTTCAATACCTTAATGCTCTCTAAGAACAGCTCGTCACTATCCCACTGACCTGTGCTCTCGATCGAGAAAATGAAGTGGTCTCTTATGCGGCCCAGCTTGACCTTGCCCTGGAACTCCTCGTGCCGCAAGCACTCTCTGCTGACTGTGTCTTTCATCGCGTCCCTAACCACCGCTTTCTTCTCACCCTCATGGCCCTCGTATCCGCTGCCTGATGTGTTTGCCTCCTTCTTCGTGACCCTCTCGAAGCCGATGACGCCCTTGGGGAAACACTTTGCGAATTTCTCTGCGTCCTTCCCGAGGATGGGCTTGAGGATTGTGATGGTAGGGAGGAGGCGGTACGAGGCCGTTGCAACGGGACTGAACTTGGCGTGGTCGGCACCTTTACCCTTGATGGCGTGCATGTCGAGGTCTATGCATTGTCCAGGGCGCAGTTTGGCGACCAAGATGTCTGGGTTTGTGGGTGCAATGGCGTTCTCGCCACTGAAGAACTCCACTTGCCTGCCGGCTGGCTCAAAGACGATATCGCTGGCGTGAACTGCGGCGTTGATATATGCCTTGTCTGGATCCGTCTCTCCTGGCGCAGCGTCTGGGTTCCTTGTGCATTCGATCCTAAGTGAGAGGGCAATGAGGTTGTAATCGTAACCAGACACATTTTCAGTAGCACCCTCCTCACCCGTCTTTCTGTACCACGTCATCCACCGCAATAAGCCCTCTTTTCCTCCCTTGAGCGGCACAAGACCTAATCTGTGTGCGAGGACTTCGTCTTGGATGACGGATGTGTTGTTATTTATGTAAACGTACTCGATGGCGAGAGTGGGTATTTCTGCGAGAAGAATGCGACGGAAGGCGTTGGCGATTGAGGCGTCGATACCAACGAGGGAGAAAGAGGAGTCAAATTGGTGATTATGGTGAAATTGGATCTTCAGGTTCTTGCGGAACTCTTCAAGGTTCCAGGCGTGGTCCTCACCAACGTAATGGCCGGGGAAGTCGGTGGAGGTAACATCGTCTACGGTCTCTAAGTTGACACCGACAATCTGTTTTGAAGTTAGCTTTTGATTGAATTGGGACTCTATAGGCCATATACCTTCCGGCGATCAAGCTCCTCTTGTGAGGGAGTATACGGAGCCATGGTTGCGATGTTATGTACAAATTATCGCGGGGCTTCTATCGCGATTAGCAGTATCAAAATAAAATATTTTGAAGATGCGGAAGAAGCCGAGCGCTGTCCCTGTAACCAGACCTGACCAATGAGAAGCTAGCTAAATTAGAGCCAATCGACCTCACATCATACCTAGCATCAATCCAAGCTCCGGCGAACTGACATTACGATCCCCTCCAATTCCATCCATCACTCCCTCCCGAACTCGAGGAGTGCGTCCGTCTGTGGAATTGATCACCATGGCATCCTCCTTATACAGGCTCGCCGGCCAGAGCGCAAAGCGTCTCTGCCTGCGGCAATCCGCGCCGTCAACATTCGCCGGTCCAGCAACACGCTCTTTCTCGGCCGCCGTCTTGCGGAAGTACGCACAGCCATACCAGGGAACACGATTGGTGCCTGTCGATGAGCACTTCACAGGATCGGTATCCGAGGATGCGACTGATATTACCCCGGAGATGACGGAGGAAGAGAATGTGGAGAAGCGCAAGATCAGACATTACACAGTCAACTTTGGCCCTCAACATCCCGCTGCGCACGGTGTGTTGCGGTTGATTCTCGAGCTCAATGGAGAGGAGATTGTGCGATCGGATCCCCATGTCGGCTTATTACACAGAGGAACGGAGAAGTTGATCGAGTACAAGACATACCTCCAGGCACTGCCTTACTTCGATCGATTGGACTACGTTTCTATGATGACGAACGAGCAATGCTTCTCTCTCGCAGTCGAGAAGCTCCTGAACATCGAAATCCCAGAGCGTGCCAAGTGGATCAGAACCCTCTTCGCAGAGCTCACCCGTGTCCTCAATCACTTGATGTCCGTCCTGTCTCACGCTATGGATGTTGGTGCCCTCACACCTTTCTTGTGGGGCTTTGAGGAGAGAGAGAAGCTTATGGTAAGGACGTCTGTCTATTTGCAATCTATCCCCACCTATGTCTGCTATCATTGCCAGCTATGAGCGGCACTAATATACATTAGGAATTCTATGAACGAGTTTCCGGAGCCCGTCTCCACGCCGCATATATCAGGCCAGGAGGAGTTCACCAAGATATTCCCCTTGGTCTGCTCGACGACATCTACCAATGGGCAACGCAATTTGGTGACCGTATTGATGAAACGGAGGAACTTCTGACAGACAACAGAATCTGGATTGGTCGTACAAAGGGAGTCGGAGTCGTCTCCGCTGCTGATGCCCTCAATCTCTCCTTCACTGGTGTCATGCTCCGTGGTTCCGGTGTCCCATGGGATGTGCGCAAGTCCCAGCCCTATGATGCTTATGACCAGGTAGAGTTTGATGTCCCAGTCGGTATCAACGGCGACTGCTATGACCGCTACCTCTGCCGCATGGAGGAGTTCCGCCAGTCCCTGCGCATCATCCACCAGTGTCTCAACAAGATGCCCCCGGGACCAATCCGCGTGGAGGACTACAAGATCTCACCACCACCAAAAGCCGCCATGAAAGAGAACATGGAAGCCCTCATCCACCACTTCTTGCTGTTCACCAAGGGCTACACCGTGCCACCTGGAGAGACATACTCTGCCATCGAGGCACCAAAGGGAGAGATGGGTGTATTCCTTGTCAGTGATGGTAGTGAGAGGCCGTACAGATGCAAGATCCGCGCACCAGGTTTCCCCCATCTAGGTGGGTTTGATCAAATATCTAGGGGCCATCTGCTGGCTGATGCAGTGGCTATTATCGGAACGATGGATTTGGTGTTCGGAGAGGGTAAGTCTTGCCAAAATGAGAAGTTGTGCAAGATATGCTGACATGTCGCAGTTGATCGTTAAAAGGGGTATTAGTGCAGTTGGGGAAAGAAAGGGGGAATGCGACCATCCGACCGTGTTTGTGCTGTTGAACGGGAGAAGAGCGGCGTCTGTCTGACTGAGAGTTATTTTGTACATATCTGGGTTCGTTAGCTTAGTCGGCAACAGAACTCATTCCTCAAATCACAGTAGCAGGGTGTGTTTGCAGGTACTTACGAGTGAGAGAATGAGGAGTTTGGCCTCAATTTGGCGTTTGATACGCCATGTCGCTGCTCACAACCGGAGGGCCCTGGTAGCGTGGGCTGTGATGCGGAGTTGCGGGTTGGCCAGGCACGATTGTGCGGCCGGGAGCTGGCGTGGGAACATGACTGTGAAGAGTGCCATGGCCGCTTTGAGGCGACTGGTGGCTGTGTCGTCGGCCTGGCCCTGCAGGATCTGGAGTCTTGCCAACCTGCACAGGTGAAGCAGGAGCTCGTCTCGCGGGATGAGGAAGCCGAGCAGCTGTCGCATACCCATGTGGGCGTGCGGCTGGAGCGCCCGCGTTTGTGTGTGTGTTTGCTGCACGTAGGCCTGCTGTCCAGGATGGGACGTGTGGACGGAACGGCAGGTCGTGAGACGTCGTTCTGCCGGGAGGAGTCATGTTCCCAAAGGGGATTGCAGGAATCCTATGGAAGTGGAAATGTCAGTAAGTTCTTTTCTTTCATTTTGTCATTTTCTTCGGGCGTGCAAAACTTACTGCAGAGCTCTCGGGCCCTTCGGCGGTTGTCTGTTGTGCTTCGTGTTCACAATCATCTCGTCCCACGTCGCGCCTTCATACTGCTCCTCCCCTGGATAATACTTGACTGCGCCGACGTATCTCTGGACAAATCTGTCCGGGAAGTCGGAAGCAGTTTCTGAAGCTGTGTGGGAGTGGTGGCCTGAGTCGTCCTTTTGTTCTTCTTTGGCCTTGGAGACGTGCTCGTGGATTGGAGGTTGGCCGTCAATGACCACTTTCTCATCAATGACCACTTTCTCGTCGAGCCTATAGCCTACATATTCCATGGCAGAGAGATGACGTTCGTGGTAATTAGATGAGGATCCCACGGGATGAGAGATGGATGGGTCGGCGTCTGGGCTGGTTCCTGCAGTGAGGTGGTCGCTGACTTGGTCGCTGCAATCCTCATGTCTGTCGCTTCCTCTCTCCTGTGTCTCAATACCACTGGTGACTTCGTCCCTTCCTCTGATGGCATCACTTGTTGACTGGCTGCGAGGTGAGTCTTCACGCTGTTGATATCGCTGCGCACATCCTTCGTTGGCTTCGGCTGTTGAGTTCTCTCTTGCCTTCGCACTCACAGCCGCAAATCTGGCCTCGACAATCACAATCTTCTCTTCAATTTCGCGGTTCTTTCTCTTCCCCTTAACCCTCGGTGCTCTCTGTCTCCCCTGTCTCTCTCCCTCCTTCTCCGTCCCCCCTCCATGTCCTTCGTCCTTCTCCCGCAACCCCTGTCCTAGTTCCTTTTCCTTTTCCTCCCTCTCCAGGTCAACGTCAAACTTGACCTCACACACCATTCCCCCGCCGTGCACAGTGCATCCCTCGCGCCCGGCTTGGATGTGCAGCTCCCTATGCCCCCTCTCCTCGGCCAGGGTCTGCTGGTTCCACACCACCCTCGCACACGGCGGGCAGTTTTCAGGGAGCGGGAGGGCTCGCTCGGCAGGGTACCGGCAGTACGGGAAGTGTGGCGACTGCGTTGCCAGCGGGCAGGGGAGAAGGGTGGGGAGGGCGCAGTGGCCGCAGGTGAAGGCGAGGAACTCTTTGACGCACATGACGGGCTGTTGGGTGGAGGCTTTGTCGTAAGAATGCTGGATGTGATGGGTGAAGATATTATTGATTAGGCGCTGCGAGTGTGTCGCAGGAGCTGAAGGTAAGGTTGACTGCAGTTGGACGGACTGTGTCTGAGGTCCAAATGCAGCGGGTTCTATGAACCTGTTACCAAATACTCTACCATGCACACGTGCTTCTGCAGTCCGTCTCTTTTTTTTTTATTGAGCAATGGACATGAAGCGTTATATGATGTGGGGAATGGGACATACCAGTGCAGAAAGTTATGTTGCATGCCTCCTGTTGTTGCTTCAACCGCACCTTGTTCTCATTCAAAACTCTCACCAAGTTCTCTTCCAAATCTCGCTAGCAATATTGTCTCTTGTTCAACAGCTCTAGCTGCAATCCTCCCTGCACGCCTTTCTTGATAAAGAGGGGGTAGATATGTTATACGTCGCTCTCTTTATGATGGCTCTTGTTTGGCCTGTGACTGGGCTGTCTTGTGCGCTGTGTAACGTGGTGTTTGATACCGCAGATGGGTATGTGGACGGAAGATAGGTAGATGAAACACAGTGGATGCGTTGATTGTATAAGGAAGAAGGGGAAAAGGAATGTTGGAGTGGATAGGAGGGCTATTTATATATGTTTGTGGGGTGCTGTGATTCAGTGATTCAACGGGGGGAGATGAAAAGGAGTGACGAGGGGAAGGGAGAGTCAGGGAGGTTGGTCCAGGCTACGGGGTGAATTATGGCGTGCAGTGGGTTGGACACCGGGACGAAGGAGAATTCCGTAGAGGATTGAGGGGTGAAAAGATGTTGTGATGGTTTGGATTTTGCAATCCAGCGGATTTCAAAACGGGGGTTTGGAGATGGAATCCGGGATACTGAGATATTCCATGCAAGTCGTCCTTCTATGATGCGAGACTAACTCCTAGATGGAATGGATGGGGAAAACGTGAAAGAAATTATATTGCAGTCAGAAGCATGGGGGAGGAATCCGTTATAATTTTGATTTCCGCCTACAGCGTATGTTGGAAGGATATCTCATAGTACATGAGGAAAGAGGCTCGGATGGGGTCTTAAAAGCGATTGAAGACGAACACTAGACAAGACTTGCCAGAGACGGGTCAAATAATGAGGGAGAATAGATTGGTGAGTTGATGGAGTGAGGATTACGGCACGACAGCATATCTGGGTCACAGATTCCACCGTTCCACACTCTCCGTCGAAACCAAATGCTAACCTCACAATTTTCCACATCAAACATTGACGTTGATGAAATGATGAATATCTTCGGCCCTCGAAGACTATAGATAATCCCCTGCACAAAGTCTCGCAAAAAAAATGAACATATCATGTGGCAAGCAGCGCCCCTCCCGCTCCATCTCCAGCGCTATGCACGAATCACTCCCTCAAACGCCATCCCGTGGGTATGTATCCTCTCATACGTGTTGATCGTGATAGTAAAAATTGACGTTCCTTGGGCTCAGCCGGTTCGTCCTGACAAACTCCTCGTCTCCAGGCGGCCGCTCCGGCTTGGTATTGCCCGTCAGCATGCTCTGGATGCTCATGCAGACGCTCTGCACATTCTGGACGGGACTCCAGCCCTGGTTGCCCAGAAGATCCAAGCAGATGAAGCCGTTCGAGTAGACATGCGGGTGCAAAGGAATCGGCCGGTCGGGGGTCCTAACGAAGGTGACTTCAGGTGCTTCTGTAGCTCATATATCAGCCAATGTCAAAAGGAAGCAGGCAGCAGGCGCACTACGCACCTATTGGATAGCCCGAGCTGAACTTGAACTTGAGACGGTATATTTGATTCATGTAGATGGGATTCGCATCGAGGACTCTGATGTCCATATACCACTCGTCAAAGCCGTCTGCAGCGACCAAGCTAATGCCTGGTGGTAAACTCGAGTGTATCTGTAAGGGCTCGCATCAGTCTTTGCGTCTTTTCACATATATAATAATGTATGGTCAGCATACCTTTGGAAGCTCCTTCGCCAGGCGCTTCGAAGCTGTAATCATTGTGAGGGGGCCCAGAGTTCGATTCTTTCGTCGTTGAGGAAGTAGCGTTGCAGAAGTAGCGGAGAGCTGAAAGTGGAGATAATAATGAAGCAAAGCAAGACAAGGCAAAGCAAAACAAGCCACCCAGGAGAAACGATAGTGATTGTAGAGCTGCGAGCACGCCGATTCAGTGTCTCTGGCCAGGAATGTGAAATGTGATTTCGCAATGTGGATATGAGGTTATTCAAGACCTTCTAATGGAGTCAAGGAACAGGCTAGACGCGGGGCCATAGAATGGAAGACAGAGACAGCTACTGAGGTGAGTGAGGTCAGTGAGGTGATTGAGGTGAGGTAGCAGCAAGGTAAATCGCTGATGCCCCTCCACTTCTCTGCACTCGAATCATGCATGCATGGAGAGGCACATAGGTACATAGGTACTTAGGTACATAAGAACGTCTCCAGCCGCACTACGCACGGCTTAAGCGGGACGAACCGAGCTTATCCATTGGCTCATAATGCTTACATAAGTAAGGCTCACTCCATCTCAGATGTTCGGGGGCATGCGGCCACCCGGGCGGGGGATCAGGACGGCGTCACGTGATGAACACTCTTCCCTCCTATCTAAAGGACTAAATAAACACCATATTATTTGTAACTATATACTGACATACATACCATGTATTTCTTAATTCTCAATTCTCAATTCTCAATTCTCAATTCTCAATTCTCAATTCTCAATTCTCAATTCTCAAAAGTTAAAACTCCCCAACTATCCACAAGTAGGACTAATAGCCAATGATGGTCTTGATGGCCTGTAAAACGGAATCACCTTTGATGGGTCGCTCCTCTATCACAGCCACGTAGGGAGGGAGAGCCCCGCGCCTGCGGCTGCGGCTGAGCCCAAGCAAGAACGCACGAGGTAGCTGAGCATCCAACAAAAGCCTGATGATGCTCTTCCCTTCCTCATTCTTCAAAACAACAACAACAACAACTAACAAAAAAACTCAATTCATTGGACAGCTGAAGAAGGATCTTCAAGTTGGCCATACTACTTTTATATCATATTTAAGAGCATTGAACGATTCTTCGTTGCGATCTTAGCTCATCGACATTCCTCTTGCTTTGGACCCCTCATAACCCCCAGTCAACATCTCTTGACAACGTTGCTCTGCTGTCGCAGAACGACTGAAGGACAACACATCCATCGTAGAGTATCGCTGTTCAATTGAGGACACATCCAGAACACTCTCGAAAGGCCATTCGCCTTGAACAAGATACGTGAGAGATCAAGATGAGTTGTAAGCCGCACTGTTTATCAACCCACGTTTCTTGTCCTTATCGACAGGCTTCAGCTGCGCCTCTATGCCCACAATCTACTGCCCACAACACATCTACCCATTTCCTTCTGTCTCAAGTGCTTGGGACTGGGTATCATATACTAACATGGCCGACATAGTCTCAAACATGTTGAACAAGTTCCACGGCCAGCCCGATACCTACGATAAGAAGTAGGCGAAACGAAGCATATCCTCCATTGTTCGGTGCTGATAGTGGACCTAGATCGAAGTACAAGTTTGGCAGAACTCTCGGTGCTGGAACCTATGGGATCGTCAGGGAGGCTGTGGGCCCAGATGGGACCAAGGTCGCCATCAAGATTATCCTGAAGAAGAATGTGAAGGGCAATGAGCAGATGGTCATCGATGAGCTGCGAATGCTGCGGGAGATGCACCATCCACATATCGTTAAATTTGTCGATTGGTTCGAATCAAGAGTGAGCATCTAGATGCCTTTGTCCCCTTCCCCTCTGTACTGCGCATCGCTGACGGAAATTTGACTTCTAGGACAAATACTACATTGTGACACAACTTGCGATTGGCGGAGAGCTCTTCGATCGCATTTGTGAACAGGGAAGGTTCACAGAAAAGGATGCTTCCCAAACCATACTACAAGTTCTCGAGGCTGTCGACTACCTCCACGGCAGGAATGTCGTCCACAGAGGTATCGTCGAAGAATGGCCGCATAAGACAAGACGAGGCTGACCCATTGATAGATCTCAAGCCAGAGAACCTCATCTACCTCACATCCGATCCCGACTCCGACCTTGTCCTTGCCGATTTTGGTATCGCAAAGATGCTCGATACCAAAGACGAGGTCCTGACCACCATGGCTGGCTCTTTCGGCTACGCGGCTCCGGAAGTCATGCTCAAGAAAGGCCATGGCAAGCCAGTTGACATGTGGTCTCTCGGTGTCATCACCTATACTCTGCTCTGCGGCTACTCTCCCTTCCGCAGCGAGAATCTGCAGGATTTGATCGAGGAGTGTTCCAGCGCCAAGGTCATCTTCCACGAGCGTTACTGGAAGGATGTCAGTGATGATGCCAAGAACTTCATCAACACCTTGTTACAGCCGAATCCGGATAATAGAGCAACAAGCTCCGTAAGTCTCCCCGAGTGCCCATTCTCTTGTGGCATGCTGACGCCAATACAGGAAGCACTCGAACACCCATGGCTCAGCGGCAAGAACGCCACCGAGCATAACTTGCTCCCCGAGATCCGCGCCTACATGGCCAAGGCGCGTCTCCGCCGCGGCATCGAGATCATCAAGCTGGCGAACCGCATCGAGGCACTCAAGATGCACGAGGACGAGGAGGACGAGACGCCGGACGAGTTCGACGGTCCCGCCGACTCCAAGGCCGCCGCTAGTGATGCTGTTGTCGGCGGACACTCCAGCCAGACCCAGACGGATGTGAGCAACAAACCGGCGCCGGCGCCGGGCGCCAAGAGGAGTCTGAGTGCGATCACGAAGAGGGCGATTTTTAGGGAGATTGTGCTTGCGAAGGTGAGGGAGATGAAGGAGGAGGAGCAGGCGAAGGCTGTTGAGGCCGAGGCGAAGGAGCACGCTAAGACGAAGAGCTTCCAGTCATGAAGAGGGAGGGATTGAGGAGTCCAGAGGACAAGAAGAAAGGGAGGAAGGGCGGATTTCGGCACGTGATTCTGTACCTAATGAGTGATGGTTATACCCGCGTGGGACGGGACGAGTTCTCAGCCTCCCATGTAGCAATCAGGCTTTCGTTCCATCTTCGCGTTTGGCGTGATGGATGGACGAGACAAGATGATCTGTCTCTATTCCCATCCATCTCACATCGAGGTATCGCTTTGACGATGGATATCGACAATAGTGATAAAGTTCGATCTCACGAGTTAAGCCTATGTATAATGCAATGGAAATGCTACACACGCTATACCGAACGCCCATTCGCTATCCAAGTCTCGATATCACATCATGACACTCTCCCGCTGCAGTCCACGCACGTCTCGCTGGCCCAAATCAATCACTCCTTTCCACACAAACTGTCCAGCAGCCCCGCCCCATAACCGCATCACGCAGCACGCATCCACACACCCTTCCTTCCCCTAAAAGCCCCACCCATCGTGTCCATGCACCGGACACCTCCCCGGCCGCCCCTCCCACCACGCCAAGATGCACCTCTCGTGGAAGCGACACAGGCACTCGAGCCTCGCCATCGCGTCGCCGACCTCGAACTCCTCGAGGCAGATCGTGCACTCGGCGTCGTCGACGCAGTCCTTCTCCGTCGCCCGGTACGGGAACATGCCCGTGCGACGCCGCTGCGGCTCCGGCACCGCCCTCCCGGACGACGACGCGTTGTTGCTGTTGTTGTTGGGCGAGTGCGAGGGGGTGCGCGAGTGGCCGAGCACGACGGCGGCGTGCTGGGCTTCGCGGAAGGCCGTGCGCCCCTCGGGCGTGTTGGGGAAGGAGGAGGGTGCGAGGGCGGGGGCGGGGAGGTTGATGGCTTGGGCGAGGGTGAGGGTGTTGCTGTAGCTGGAGGATGCGGATGAGGGGGCGGAAGGACGCGGGGGCGCGAGAGGCGGCGCCGAAGAACTTGAGGCGGTGCTCGCTGCTGCCGGTCTGTCCTGGTTTGGCATGTTAAAGACAGTCGGCTGTCGCTGGCGTCCGCTGTGGATGGCGATCTGGTCTTCTATGCATTGTGTGATGTGGTTTGCGCGCACGGTTTCGAAGTCTGGTAAGGAGCGTGAGGGGAGCTCGCGGTGACAGACGGGGCACTCGTCTTCTTCGCTGATGCGAGGGATCGGAGGGAGAGGGCGGGAGGTATCGATGTTTGAGGTTGAGGATCGGGATGCTTGACCACCGAAGGGGTTGAGAAGGGAGCGGTAGTGTGGCTGTAGGTTGCTGGGAGAGCCGGAGGAGGAGATGGAGAGGCTTTGGTGGGATTGATGGCGAGGGCCTTGGCGTTGGCTGAGACCACTGTAATGGGAGCCACGATGGCGGTGAGTGTGATGCGAGGATTGAGATTGACCTGGATATTGAGGGCCAGTGTAGGATGTATTACCAGGCTGATTCTACGTTATAGTCAGTAATTGAAATTGGTTATCGTGGGCAAGAACTCACTTGGCTTCTTGTCCTTGGTGGGTAGGCCCCTTGCGCTCCTTGGTGGTAACGCTGTGTAGCACTTAACGAGCTGGCAGCACGGGCTCTTGCGGAAGCCCCGCTCGTTTGCCTCTCTAGATTACTCATGCCCTCTTCGCCAAATGAATATGGTCGATCGCCAGCATTCAGATAGTATGTCGGCGGGGCGTCTCTCCATCGTTCGTCGGCAGCAGTACGCTGTGGTTGTGGAGGTAGGATGTTAGGATCTGGGACACAAGGATTGCACAGCCGGACTTTTGTGCCACCGAATGCTGATGGATCGTCCGTATCACGCTCAGGCAACGGCAGTCGAGCTTGAGTTGTGGCCGGCCCAGCTGTGGGTGGTTGGACAATGAATTGATACGGTATTGTTATGCGATGTGGCGAACAACTGGCGCAAACGACACGTCCACATTTCCTATGTTGAATTAGCTATGCTTTGTTCTCTTTTTTTGCGATGTAGCCTGGCGCCTTTTCCAGCTTACCTGCAATGATGTTTTCTGATAAAAAAGCTGAATTGCGTTGAACATATGGGGCAGTAAGTAACTTCGGCATCCGGCTGCCATCTTGGAATTATGATCTCGTTTACTGAGCCCTCGTCTTGAGCAGCAGCTGTTGAGTCTTGGAGAAGTCCATTGCGATCGTCAGGAATACTTGGGGAACGACTGGGAGATGAACGACGGCTTCCTCCTGTGAACCGCTGCGGTATAGCTGATATAAAAGATCCATCTAGCTGGGGGATATCGTTGCTTCCTGTGAAAGTAGATAACTCGGGGTCAACTACAGCATCTCTGATCTCCCGTCTCTCTGTTTCAGCAGCATCTTCGGACATAGAAGGAACTTCAGCGTTCTGCTCCGGGTATGCTATTGAAGCTGGTCGCTCTGTAGTTGTGAGAGCATCAACCCGGAGCTGTGTACCTTGCTCCGGAATCTCATTATCCGTCGCTATTAACGTAAGCATCTCCTCCTGTGTGCTCGGTATCGGGCTGGCAGGCGCCACAGTCGGTCCCGACGCCTCCTCCACCTGCGGTGGCGGATTCTCGTGGTCCTCCATACGTCCTGTTGATTCAGCCGTCGTGTGCACCGATTGAGAAACATTCCTGGAAATATCCTGTGGCTCCTCCATTTCTGGAATATTTCTTCTTGCTATTGTAGGCATCGGCTCAGTGAGTTCTGCCCCTGAATGTTCCTCACTCAATCCATCACTTGCTGGTCCCGAGTCTGCCAGTCCCCTAGTTGAATCACCAGTATCGGGGCCACTCATATCCGAGCTCAGTCTATCAGTGTCTGGGTTGTCCGACTTCAGAGTTTGAATATTTGGCGTCTGAGAAGGTTCACCAGGTGCTTCGACTGGACTCGGGGCCTCCCTAAACCGGCTCGTCTGGTATCGCAACCTTAGCTCCGCCTCGCTCGCCATTCGGACGTCGGCCCTTATTTCCTCTCTATCCGTATATTTCACGGTTCGTTGAAGATGGATATTTTTCGGCGTTGCTTTCGAGAATGCTCGCGTGCCACCGCTCGAAGACTGTTCGCGACACTCGACGGCCGAGTTCCGGGTTCTTTCGACAAGAGTACTGGTAGGCATATTAGTATGAGCTTCCGGCATCTGCGACACCCAGGAAAAATAAAACCCTTACCTGGAGGGTTTCTAAGCAAGGTCGCTGCACAAACACGTCGCCATATATCTCGCCCAAGTCCGGTTGCGACTCTGACCTGTGTGATGTAATCAGAGGCTTGCAACAGCGCTTTCGACTACTTCGACCGTCTTAACAACTCGTGCCTTTCGTCAAAGGGGATAAACATTCATAAATGCAAAAGAGAAAAGACCCGGTCGTGAATGGTTTGTAGGAATATCAGGAATAGTAGTGTCAAGTCATGGTTGTCCAAATTATATGGAGATGGCGTTTGAGGCTACTTCCATCCGTCAAGGGAGCGGAGCGAGGCTTGACGTTTGAACCTTATCGCACGCAGCCTTATCGCGTGGCTACGGTGAGGGAGACCCCACTGACTCTGTCAACCTCGGAGTCAGCCAGCGAGAGCTCAGAAAGTGCCATGCCAGTATTCAGGAGAGAGAGATGTCACGTGAAGCATATGCTCTTTTTTCTTTTTATAATAAAAAGTACATTTATTTGAGTAATGGGCTTTAGATCCTTGGATGGTTTAGAACTCAGATCGCTATCGGGATGGTCAATGTTGGGACTTGGGAGCGGTTGCCGCGAAAAGGGGCGCGTTTGCGGAATCCGGAATCTGATAACATGAATATCTGGGTGGCGGACAATAATTCAGTCTACATAAGATACTGGAATATCCTCGCAACAAACCTTCAGTTTCCCATAAGCACAAGGCTCTCCGTTATACGAAAACCTACATAGATTGTCCAAAATAAACAAACAACATTCCTATCGGGTACATATACTTTATATATCTCTTTCAATACCCTTCCTCAGAGGGTCCGCCGGACAAATGCTTACGCCCGCTCAGCCCCCCTATTCCGCACTCTGAGCTGCCAGCTCCAGCCTCCTGAGAGTCGGAACATATGTCCCAATTACCATATCCAGGTGTTAAACCTCTGGAAATGGGAGTACTTCCTGCCTCTCCTCCTTTCAAGCAATCCGGCTTCCCAACATCCGCCAAAATGGGCAGCCTCGGAGAACCCGAAACCCTGCCGTACTGGCAAGTCAATGTCGCCCCTGAAAACCGCGAGGAGGAGTGTCCGCCCTTCCTCCTGCACGTCAGCGCGAAAGACCTCGAGATCCTCAAGACCCCGGACGCGGAGTACGAACTCCTCTCGTGGCCAGAACTACAGGAGCACATCCGGCAGAACCGCCTCGACATCTTCCAGCGCACCCCCTCCGATCTGCGCAGATATATGGCGTTCAACCACGAGACGAAGCTGCAGTATGGCAGCATCATGGACTTCGTGCTGGGCCAGAAGCTGAAGTGGCAAATCCCGATTGTGTCAGAGGGGCGGCCGTTCGAGAAGCGGAGTGATCTGAAGATCATGTGGAACGACTGGCCCTACGGCTTCGATCCGCGCATCGTGCATCTTGTCGTCTGGACGAAGTTCGCCTTGGAGGACGACCCGTTCTCGGGCGATTTGACGGACAGGCAGAGGAAGCAGATTGACCACTATGTGGAGAAGGACTTCAGGGTGAGGTTCGGAGCGCATAATGTGAGTTTGCCTGTATTGTGTGCGGGTCGGTCAAGGCGCAGATGGAACTAATTGGGGGAATAGGTTATTTGGTTCCGCAATTGGGCGTCTCTGAAAAGCGTGCACGCCGTGGAGCATTTCCACGTTATGCTCTTCGATCCGGACCCTAAGTTCTTAGATGAGATTACGGGTGGAGGCATCCCTCTGTTTAAGATGAAGGGGTTTGGTGGGACATTTTGAATTATCAGCTCTTCTTTAGCTTTTTAAAAGGGAGGGAAAAGTCCAGGAGTTTAATACCTAGCGATAGAAAGCGTAATTGACTTGGGCAAAGAATAGGGGGACACATCAGTAATGTTTCAAAGAATGAGCAACACCGCAATCAAGGAATCAAGAAGTCGTTACAACTTTTGATTGAACGCCATGAGAATGCAAGCTTTCTCCGATACCTGATGGGAACGTTAAAAACTGTCATAATGCCACCATTTTGCTGGGTCTTCCGACGACCCCCCACAGCTGTACTTCATAAATGTCTCCTGCCCGAACGAAGCTGCCATAGTAGATCCTCCTAACCATGCGCCGTACCTACTCCAGCAATAAAATCACACAACCGTAGATCCATTTTTCATATGTACGCCCCCATGCCACACACCATCTCCACGGGATCCCTAGCTTTCAACCGCCTTCAGTCCTACCCAGTGGATATGCCGCTGCTGTACCTTTCTTTCCCTCTCTGTGCAGTTCAGCTAGTCACTCTTCCATTCCGCCACTGCCGCCATGTCCTCCCACCTCCCCATCATGCATCCCACCCCTGCCGCCCTCCTGCGCCGCACTACTGTCTCCCGGGAAGTTATCCATAATCCAGCTATCCAGGCGTCCCTGATACGGGAACGGGACTCTACTCTCCACACCGGTATTCCAACTCAACCACTCCTCCCACAGTGTCTTGCTCGTAGCATCTTTCGCCGGATCAGATGAGCGGGAGACGGTGACGACGGGAGCGTCGGCAAAGGTTGTTGCGGATGGTTTGACGAGGCTAATACAGACGGTAGGAAAGGGCTCACGTGTCGTGTAGGGGAACACGAAATGTTTGATTATGCGGCAGACGAGATGGGCGGCGAGGGATTCGAGAGTTTCAAAGGCGGATTCTTCCATTGACTAGAAGGCAATGTTAGGACGGTGCATGGGATCCAGACAGGGAGATGAGGACGAGACTTACTTTGACGACGATCTGCTCCAGCTCATTATAGTGATCCTGACCTACAACCGCGTACGGATCTATCTCAATTGTCGCAATGACCATCTGTTTTGCCAACCGCTCATTGGGATTCAGACCGATCAGAGTCGGGATCCTGATATCCTGGAGCTTCAGGATAGCACGGTATGGTGCACTAGTATACGTCCGAGGGCCTTGCAGATATCCGCCGGTGATTGTAAGACTGACTCCTTCACTAAGGAGCGTACCCTTCGGCAGGAGCAGCGTCATTTCCAGCTCTTGCAAAAATTCCATATTTAGCAACGGCCGCTCATACAATGGGCCATCCACAAGACATGGGCATCCTCCCCTGACATATGAGTGTGCGAGTGCCGCGTCTGGTACGCTGCCGTTTGCACGTCGTCCAGTGAGGTATACGAAGATCCAGTTGAGGAGATCTGAAAGACTCCAATCTATTTCTAAACCGGGCCAGCCTGTAAGATGGCCTGGGTCGTTTCTGTCGGCACCGCGACTTGCCAAGACTCGTAATATGGTCTTGCTAAGAGTGCTGTAATTGACGGTACCCTCGTCCAACCTGTCATTTTGCGCCGCATGATCGAACCTATTCCGTAAGGATATCTTCGTGGATAGCTTGATTGGCTGGAATCTATTACTCCGCCCTTTTTGATCCTTTCCGCCCCAGATGTCTGTTCCGACCAGCGCATTGGTAGCAAGATTTCGCACCTCAATCACAGAATGGTCGCTGAAGTATCCCATGGTTTCCCTGTATTTGGCCGTTGTGAGTGGGTTCGACATTATCGATGCACGTCCTCCTGTGCTGCCCCTTCCCATCATATTGGGCGTGTTGCTGGCATATATTCCTCTGCCGCCCGTTCGAACCGGAGTTTGTCCGTCTCCGGCTGGGGCTGGCGCAGGGGTTTTGGCGTCAGAACGTCGTTTTCGAGGAGGCGGGATGACAGTGCCATCTTCAGCTACTTGTGCACGTTTCAGGGATGAATAGATATTGTAGACATCGTGAGGCAAAAGATCAGGGTTGATCGTCTCTCTCAAAATGCTTACGGCTTGTCGAGGATGGACTCCTACACAACAATTAGAATCTCTTCACAAGGAAAATATAGGGCAAAGGCACTATACCGTTAACCTGCAGCTCGCGGACCTTCTGCAGAGCTTCTTGATTTAGCCTGCGATGTCCTGAATGGGCTGAAGTAGAATCGCTAGGCGGATGGTTATGCGCTCCGTATAGCTCAGCCGGCCGGTATCGAACCTCCCAGCCGCCGTTATCCTTCAATTGGACTCCGAGAAATGAAAACTGGCAATCTGTACGATTCGCCGTCTCCTTGCGCTTTCGCTGCGGAGTGCCATCATCTTCAGGTCGGGGCGGCCTAGGTTTTTTGCATCTGTCGCATGCGTACGTTACGGTTTTTCGGTCATTATGTGTCGTGCTTCTCAGCTTGACGAAGCATTGGCCGGTGACTCTGGCATGCGCTTGAATGGCATCGAAAAGTTCGTCTTCTGAGCCGTAAATAGCCACTGGAGGCAAGGAGAGGGGTTCTGGAGCCATCTGATTTCCATAGTTGTTGTTGTGGTTCATAGTATCCATCGGCGTTGCGGTCGTGGAGGGAGGAGGCGACGAGGATTGCGAATCAGAGTCCGACATCGTGCTGATGTCCACCTGTGGTTTGCCTGAGACCGCGCCGGAGACGAATTGGAATATGCGCTCCAGTTTGTTTGAATTTGTGGCTGGCGATGCTGCTCATTGTGTCCTTGTGAGCTTGATCAGTGAGGTTAGATGGGGTGTGGCTCGATCGCAATATGCTCTGTTGCAATGGCCCAGATAGGCAGGCGGTGTGGTCTATAGCGTTCACTACTGGCCCGCCAACACTGTTAAATGCTCAGAATAAAGACATGGTTAATCTGGAAGAGGGGCAGATCCATCCTATTGTCAGCACTTTCTCAATGCAAGATGATGGTTATGGAAGAAGATTATTGTAATTCAACTATTGTAATGCAATTATTGTAATGCTCTAGTCTTTTATGTATCTCAGAACACCAATGTCCTCAGTCTCTCCGGGTATTCAATTCATACAGTTCCTAAATAGTAAAATGCGCCTGCACCAGACTTCCGGTCCTAATTTACCCCCGAACGCCTCGCTTGATATCAATGGCCTCCTTCCTCAGCCTCATAGACATGCTCACTCATTTCTTGTGCTTCATGGCCTGCGTGCAGACTGGACAGATCCAAGTTCCGACAGGCTCACTCTTGAGACCAACGCAAGGCCAATGGAACCACTCGTAAGGACACTCATCGTTGTCACATGCCACCATGTCGCCAAAACTGACTTTCTGGCAAGTACAATACTTCTTGTCATCACTGCCTTCGTCCTCTTCTCCGTCGAACATGTCCTCATCAGCTTGCGGCGCCTTCTTGACAGGCGGGGGAGTGACAAGCTCATCTTCGTCAGCCAAAGATGCACTTTCAGCATCGCTGAGTTCACTCTCGTTTGTGGATGATGGAGAGTTCTTTGTACCAGTTCGCTTGACACGGCTGAGTCCTGATTTTCCAGGTTTCGCCCTCTGTGTTGATGTGCCGATCTTGTGTGGGGCGACCTTTTTCGCTGCAGCTGCAGCTTTTTGGGATGCACGAGGCCCAGCGCTACCAGCTCTGGTAGACGTTGGAGTGCCGGCTTTGGGAGTAGCAGGTCCTGTTGATGCATGCCGAGCCAGGCCGCTTGAAGTCGCTGGTAGGCTTCCCAGACCTCCTGCGATGCGCTGACGCTTGTTCGCAGCACCGGCAGAGGACTCACGGGATTGTCTTTGAAGCAGCAATGCTGCAGCTGGAGTCGCAGGTGCAGAAACTGATATGTGTGTGACCCCTTGCTGAGCTTGCTGTGCCGCTGCCATGCGTTGTGCGCTAATCTGCTGAACAGTGAGACGAGCAGGGCCAACAGTAACAGGTGGGGCTTGTTGGGCTTGAGCCAACGCACTTGAGCTCAGACTTGCGCGAATTGCTGCTGGCTCAGGAGGTGGACGCAAGAGAGATGGTAGATCGTCTGCCGGAAACTCTCCTCTGTCCTGTAGTATCTTGAGTTGAATGTCTAAGTACCTGATCTGTCGATCAAGGGCCTGCTGGGTCCTTGTTGCCAACGCGCATTTCTCTTCCTGCAACAGCTGGGCTTTGTCGTAATGGTCAGACACGGCCTTCTGGAGCATAGGGTCTTTGGGATTTGGCGCAAGACTTCCGTTGACTCTGACGAACTTCTGAAGCTGGGCATCTTTCGCATGGATGGAGTCCAGGAGCCCTAGCATCTCGTGTTCCTTGTGGGCGATCTCATCCTGCATGAATTGTATCTCTGCTGGAAGATTCGAAGCGCGGCTGGTGAAGTCTTCGAGGACGATCATCGGATCCAGATGCTCGTGGCCCATCCCTGGAGGCATCCTTCTGAAGTGGGCGTTGATGGTCAGATCGTCTCTAGGCATGGTTGTCAATAAGGCCGAGCTCCGAGAGCCCTTCACCTGGTTGAAGTTTTTTTTGTTTGTGGCAGGCTGAAGCGCTTACCTTCAAGCAAGAAAGGTGTTGTTGTTTGTTTGTTTTGGTGGAGTGATGTGGAGTGAATATGTATGTGTATGTGTATGTGGCAACTGCGCAAGCGACAAGCAGCAGAGTGAATCGCAACTTCCGAGGATTGTGTGGGGCGTGAGGCTGATGGATGATAGGTGATGGGTGATGGATGATGGATGAAATGAAGGAGGAGAGGGAGCGGGCGACGGGTAAGTAGTACCGTAGTACCGTAGTGGCACTCGCCACCCACGTTCGGCAAGGTTGCCGATCCAGATTTATCAGATTTCTCAGATTTATCAGCCTCGCCGCTAGCACTAGCGTGACGCTTGGCTTAACAGCGCTTGGGCCCATAATTGGCTAGTACCTAGTGCTAGTACCTAGTAAACTCAGCCTGAAATCCAACTAGCTGCTTCAAGTCAAGCTTGTCTTGAACAGAGCCTCACAGATTCAGACAGGGCCGGACCTCGTGGAGTAGGAGTACCTTGGTACCTAGACGTCTAATGTACATACATAGGTACGTCCATCGCCTCCATCGCCTCCATCGCCCCCATCCCCTCCCTCTATAATCCTCATATAAACATATTCACATATTCCTTGAGAAGAAGCGACGAACCGACGAACCGAACAAGCCTTCCTACACATCCCAAAGACCCCCGAAAGTCTTCATATCACCTCTTCATCCTCATCGGTCATATTCATATCAAGTCAACAAGTCAAATTGAAGGCGCCAAGACTCTGTCAATTTTTCACATTCAGTCCACATACAAGCAGGTACTGTTACCCGGATAACTGTCAAGTCTTTTGGCTGGATCCAGACCACTCTCTAGCCATCACAGCGGGGACTTCTGCCTCTTACACGCATACAAACAACACGGTCAATACCAAACACCACACCTTAACAGCATACAGCATCAACATCGTGAGCACGCCGTGACCGAGGGTGAGGGTTGTATCACGTGTAACACACCTGACCTGGGCGGTCGAGACGCTTTCCGAGGCTGATAGACATGGTGGTTTCGACGGATAGCATAGTTCAGAACTATGAACCCCCTTTTGCAGTCCATGGCGATGTGGACAATCTGAAGTTCTTGCGGCAGATCAAAGAAGAGGCCATACGGAATGGCATCAAGAAGCCCAAAGGATACACAGTGTCCTGGCATCTAAATCCAGAGATCGAGAGGCATCATTTCGGACGCTCACATCCCATGAAGCCATGGCGATTAACATTAGCAAAGGGCCTCATCACATCATACGGCATGCACTACGCGATGGACTCCTATGTCTCACGCAAAGCAACGCCAGAAGAACTTGCAGAATTTCACACTCAAGATTACTTGGACTATCTTAAGACCGCCATACCTTGCGAGTCCGTCGCCTACCCAACTCATCCCCACAACCTTGGCGGCGATGACTGCCCTATATTTGAGGGTCTCTTCGACTACAGCTCCATGTATGCAGGCGCCTCCATCGACGCTGCCCGCAAGCTCTGCAACCACCAAGCCGACATAGCCATCAATTGGTCCGGCGGCCTTCACCATGCCAAGAAATCCGAGGCCTCCGGCTTCTGCTACATGAATGACATCGTGCTTGCCGTTCTGCAGCTCCTCCGCCATCATCCCCGCGTCCTCTACGTCGACATCGACGTCCATCATGGAGACGGTGTTGAGGAAGCCTTCTCTTCTACCGACCGTGTCATGACGGCCTCCTTTCACAAGTACGATAAAGACAACTTCTTCCCCGGCACCGGACCACTCTCCTCGAGCGGGCCGGAGGATGAGCACAATCCCGGCGCGCATCACACCGTCAACGTGCCTCTAAACGATGGTATCGACGACGTGCAGTACACCAGCCTCTTCAAAACCGTTGTCCAGTCCTGCGTCGACCGCTTCCAGCCCACCGCCATCGTCATGCAATGCGGTGCTGACTCCCTCGCTGGTGACCGCCTCGGCCCTTTCAACCTTCAAGTCCAAGGCCACGGCGCCTGCGTCGCCTTCTGCAAATCGCTCCGTCTGCCTCTGCTCCTCGTCGGCGGGGGTGGCTACACGCCCCGCAACGTTGCGCGGGCCTGGACCAACGAGACATCCATCGCCATCGGGTGCGACGCGACGCTCAACCCGGTCCTGCCGGACCACACACCCTACCGCAGCCACTTCCGCCAAACCACGCTGTTCCCGACGCCGCGCGAGCTGTTGACGGAGAGCAGGCTGAATAAGAACACGCCGAAGCGGATCGCGGAGATCGTGGCGAGTATTACCGAGGAGTTGAGGTTTGTGAATCATGCGCCGAGTGTGCAGATGCAGGATATCCCTCCGGATTTGACGGGGTTGAGGGAGGAGGTGGAGGATGAGATGAGGGAAGAAATGGAAGCAAACGATGAGGGATACAGGAAGGAGAAGGAAGAGGGACTTGGGGTCGACATGGAGTTGTGATGGGAGTAGAGAAGGAGTTGATGGAGTTTCGGGCACGGCCGCTTTTGGAAAGCGCGGCGTTGATAGGAAAGGGAGATTATGCGTTGTCATACTCTAAGTTGGTTCCTCGTGCAAAAAAGGAGGACTGGGACTGTTAAGTCATATATAGATACATTCGAAACGAAGACATTCTAGGCAGCGCCATTTATTATAGCCTTCAAATGTCCCAAACAGCATGTATCTTATTCATGATTGCTCACAATGAAGCAATGGCGCCGGCTCTTTAATATTTCATTTTTGGGTATTCATAACCGTTCTATATGCTCTTCTATGCCGTAACCTCCGCAGTAGCAGGCGCCTTCGCGTCCTCCTCCGTCACACCCGCAATTTCTAGTGCCAACTCATCCACCACGTCTGTTTTCCTTGCGATCCTCTGTCTGACTTCAGATACGAGGCTGCTAATCTCCACCAACACCCCCTCCTTCTCTGGGTGTCCGTTCGGCAGACCCATCTCCTTGACCTTGACCTTGCCCTGTGCGAGCTCGTCCTCACCTAATACGATTGCGAAGGGCACGCCGTTGACTTCCGCGGCTTCGAACTGCTTGTTGAGTTTCGGCTTGACTTTGTAGAGGAACTCGGCCTTTCTTACTGTTAGTCCTGTCATCCATTACGGCCCATCTCCAGTGTTGAGGCGGCAGGAGAGGGGCGGGGAGGTAAGATCAACGTACCTTGATGCCAGCATCCCACAACTTTGCGCAGATCTCCATCCGCTCCTTTAACAATCCAGTGAAACCCTTTCCTCCAAAGGCCATAACGTAGACGTCGACCTCGTTGTTTCGCACTGCCACCGCGTTCTTTTCCGCCTCCATTCTAGCCTTTGTGACCGAAAAGATGCGGTCCACACCGAAAGAGATGCCAACACATGGGATCTGGGTCTTGCCCGAGAACATGCCAACGAGGTTATCGTAGCGTCCACCAGCGGCAACACTGCCAACACCGACGCTAGGGTCGTTCGACCTGTCCTCGTCGGCGTCTGCACCCTTGGACCTCGAGGGCTTCTTAGAGGGCTTTGCAGGCTTTGGAGGCGCTCCGGGCGCTTCGGACGTGGTAGCGAGGACCACGGGAGCGGAACCTGGCGCTGAGCCTTCGGTGACGATCTCGAAGATGACGCCAGTGTAGTAATCGAGACCTCTCGCCAAGCTAAGGTCGAAAGAGACGTTCTTGAGCGCATCGAATGATTCGAGGTAGCCGAAGAGGAGGCCCATATCCGCTAATCCTGCCTTCATAGACTCATTGGCCATGAGCTTCTCGTCGGCTAGGAGCTTGGTCAAGAGATCGGTCTGTCCCTTCAACACCACGTATTCGCCAATCTTATCCGCAATCTCGCCATCCAGGCCCTTCTCCTCCGTCATCTCCTTCCTCACCTCCGCCCATGGCGACTTATCCAACTTATCCACCGCAGAACTGATCGTCCTAATCTTCTCACTCGGGACACCACAGACCTCGAAGATCCCATCCAACACCTTGCGATGATTCAGCTTTATCGTATACCGACCCTTCCATCCCAGTCCCTCAAAGACCTCAGTTGTAATCTTCACAATCTCCGCATCAGGAAGCATGGGGTCGTATGTGCCCGCGATATCGAAGTCGCACTGGTAGAATTCGCGCATGCGGCCCTTGGTCATGGCAGGCTGATCGCGACGGTAGACCTTGGCGATGTGGTAGCGCTTGATGCTTTGGATGTCGCGGTTCATGGCGAGCCAGCGGGCGAAGGGGACGGTCAGATCGTAGCGCAGGGAGCAGATCTCGCCGCCTTGGTCGGCGAGGTCGTAGATGAGCTTGCTGTCCTCTCCATATTTCCCGGAGAGGATTTCCTTGAGCTCGAATACTGGCGTGTCGATTGTGACGGCGCCGTGGCGCTTGAAGACGTTCGTGATGGTGGTGAAGATCTTGTCACGGATGACCATGTCGGTTCCCTGCCCTGGGGACCGTTAGCATGAGTCGCATGAAGCCGCATATGATATCTCCAATCCGAGATTAAGAATACATGATCCAAAAAGTGGGAGACTTTACATACAGTCCTTTGTCCCCTTGGGCGTTTTCAGCTCAAACTTTGGTGCTTTAGGAGCCATCTTTACAGCCTCTTCGGAGGAAGCTGGTGAAGACGATGAATTCCTATAATTTGTAAATGTGTATGTGGGAATAACTGATCCAGACTGGACACAGAATTTAAGTCGGATAAAAGGCCGTAAAGTTCGTGTTATGGGGTTCCGAAAAGACTTCATTCGAGTATCATGTCCGTGAAACTATGTGTGGGGTTCTGTATGGTATGCTCCGAATCAGTGACTCGAAATATTTGGTAGGCAAGGCTGGAACTTTTTTGAAATGTTTAGCCTGAGGTTCCGTCATTTCTTCGTTCCGCAGCGGGAGCGGGGCTGGACTTCGCTGTCTGAGTTCCTGAGTGATTTCGCTTCGCGTGATCGCGGGTTGAGGGCCTAAGCTCCACGACGCGCTCCTGCGGAGTAACTGAGAATATCACAAGTCGTGGACAGACACGCAGACACACACACACACTCTCTCTCTTCTTCCCCCAGCACAGCATCCACGTTCTATCACGACAATCTTTCTCAGAATATTCTTTTGGGGACAACAGCTCAAAGGAACATATCCATATTTTTATAAAAGACCTATGCATCTCTTGCAATGACTGACGCGACTCTCCCACCGCTGAGGTCCTCCTCTGTCCCAGATACTCGACCAACAGAGGCTACGCAGCCTGTTTCGAGCGAGAATGATGTCTTTCCATTCCTTGTACATTCACAGGAGTCAGTGACAAATGGAGAGCCTCCGGAAGTCGACAATGGCAGGCTGGCGCGCCAGAAGAGACGGCGTACAAGGCATGTTTACTCTCCAAGAGCAAGCTTCTATTATTCTCAGAAGAGGTTTCTTTAGCTTTAATTGTCATATATATAAGTCTTGCTAACACACTGTTTCTTTAGCCCCGAAGACCAAGCAACTCTCGAGGCAGAATACAAAAAGAACCCAAAGCCAGACAAAGCAGCGCGTATGGAAATCGTAAAGCATGTTGCTCTTGGAGAGAAGGAAGTCCAGGTTAGTTAGAGGCTGAAAGCAATGCTTAAGAACGCGTGGGAATGCTCTGGAATACAAGCTAATGTATTGTCTAGATTTGGTTCCAAAACAGACGCCAAAACACAAGACGGAAGTCGCGCCCGCTTCTTCCTCACGAGATTGCAGCATTCGGACTGCGTGGCATGACAGCCCTCTCGTCTGACCCTGTAGCTGCTATCTCGTTCGGAAGCAGCTTTGGAAGCAGTCAAGACCTCGAGCAAGGAACAAACAGCGCTCAGATTGAACCAGCCACCGCAAAAGAGCAGTCTCCAGAACATTTAGAAAACCAAGAGCAAACCAGTACCATGCAGTCTTCAGCTGCTAACGATGGCAAGACGCCTGCTAAAGGCCCCAACGTGGAGACATCTCAGCCGACCATCACTCCTCTGAAGGCCAATATCAGCTTCCAGTCCTCGGAGTCTTTTGATGGTTCCTTTTCCTCTTCTTCTTCGCAGGGACTCTCTCAGTCCGTACCTAGCACTTTGGGATATCTCTCAAATCGTTGGAATGCCGCCAGCTCCTTCAGCACACCAGCCACCTCTCAAGCACCTGCTTTTATGACCCCCACAAGGCAAGCTCAACCCTACCAAGAAATGACGTCTATGAGGCTCATCTAATATCGAAATAGCTTTGAACCACAACTTCCTTCCTCATGTCCAGAACGGTTCAATTTTTCCACGATATCCACTCCATCTTCCAATGTCCGCTTATCCTTGTCCCTCGATGGCAAAGCCGAACTCGTCTCGACAGATCTTTCCTCTTCTCCTCCACGAGCCCAGCCACTACGACCAGCCTCATCATTATCAAACCCCCGCCGCCGCCGCCTCAATGGTCTCCAACGAAGCCAGAGCGCTCTGCCATTTGTCTCCATATCAGCCCGCGCCTCGCCGTCCATATCTGACCCGTTCGTTCCTCGCCTTCCAACTGGCCGCTCTCGCGATGCCCGAACTTGGGAATTCTGCGCCGACGCCGACGCTCGCGATGAGTTGACTACGCAGGCTGAGAACGAGTCCTCCGGCTCCGCCGTTGCAGCTATCAGTTTGATTCGCTCAACGAGCAATGCGGCGCTGAAGAATAATAGTAATAAGAGGAATGCACCAAGTGGAAATGGTGAGAAGCCGAGAAATGGAAGTAGAAAGAAGCCGATGCTCGCGAGGGCGGTGAGTAGTCTTGCCAGACTGCAGACCAATAAAGAAGTTTGCAAAAATGCTGTCGTGGACAAGACGAATGAGAAGGAGGGAGTTGTGCTGGTAGGCAGTCCCGGAGGAGAAAGTGATAAAGAGAATTGGATCCCGGGTAAAGGCAATGAAGGTAGTCAGACTCGAAGGCCCTTGCCGAGCCACAGGCCGAAGATGGACAGTCATGCGAAGGTCTTGGGGACTTCCAAGAGTGCTACGAGGTCGACTGTGCAAAATGTCGGAAGGAACAGGACGAAGGGGAGCAGGAAGCTAGAGACGCATGTTTTTGAGGATGGGGAGGAGGGAGGGAATAGGGTGGACGGGGAAGTGGAGAGATTCATGAGGGGAGAGGTGAGCCCGAGTAAGAAGGGTGATTTGGACTGTATTCAAGGATTGTTGAGCTTGAGTCAGGGGAACTGGAGGTGATGTGGAAGAAGGGATGGGGAGGATGTGATACCATTGTGTTCAGTCGTTGTTGATTTTTTGTGCTGGTGTTCTGTTGGGATGGCGTTCCATGTTGGATGTTTAGTTCGGAAGGTGCACTTGTTTGGGTAGGATAGCGTTGCGGGATTAAAGGCGCGCATGTTCTGAGTCTAGTGGAGCTTTGAATTTTGAATTCGAGACGAACTGTGCAATGCAATTGCAGGTGACTGTGAACATGAAGACCGGCCGGGGTGCAAAGAGAAGCCTCCTTTCGAGAAGTCGTGGGCGGACACTTGTCCTCGACAGACACTCACACACAGAGGAGTCTACCTGATATCTGGCTCCATTCGGATCTCTGGGCGAGGATCAAGTCGCCATCGCCATCGCCATCCAGCAATTCTCTCTCCCCAACGGAATTTCTCCACACCACCCCAAGCCTCCACGAGATCCCCAACTGCGGCTTCGTGCGCGCCATCCGACACCAGGCCGTCCCGCTCCAGGACGTCGAGGAGCCTGTCCTGTCCTGTCTGGAACACGCACGTCCGGCACTCTCCCTCCCTCCCTCCTGATCCTGTGCACGCAAGTCGCGAGCGCAGGAATTAGGATGGATGCGGACGCTCCACCGCGAGCAGGGCGCTCCGAGCCCGGATCCGGCGCGCAAGCAGGCTGGGCGGGTCTCCGTGCTCTGGGGCGGACGAGACGAGACGAGGTGCGGGATGAGGGGGAGGGGATGAGGGAGCAGGAAGGTGGAGCGATGGTGGGGGTTTGGGAGGAGCAGCGGTGGTTGGGAGATCTCTGTGAGCTCTGGGATGCGATGACCTTCGACTCTGGGATGGAGAGGCCTATGGGAGAAAAAAATATGCCATCTATTGCACCACAAATATACCCTCGAGTTCGACGCGTCGAGGGAAGAATGTCAGGACGACCGAAGATCAATGGTGCAGCTACCTGATCGAAGTCCAGATCTGTCTATACCTCGTCATTCATTCTTCTCCTCATATTAAGTAGCTACGTAGCTCATTCATTCATGCCCTCAAACATCGATATTCCCCACAGCCCCCCTCACACATCCCCTTTCTATGCATCCCTCGCCTCCCCCTCTCGCTCACAACATCCACCATGCCATGCTCGCAACGCTCTCAATGCAGTAGCAGCAACGACGACGACAACATCTTAACTGCCCTTAACCAGAAAATCCAAAAAAAAAAAGGAATCCGCCTCAGCGCCATCCGTATTGCCGTCCCATCCATTCCATGATCAAAATTAAACCAAAGAGCCTTCCAGTCTCAGAAGCGAGTTATATGTCATATTTCCACAGCCACCTCCCCTTCTTACATCACCACGCAGTCCTTATCGTCCTTCTTCGGACTCCCGCCACCATCCCCTAGCCCGGGACCCGCCAGTTCCGGACTCGGAGTCGCTCGCGCATCGACTTTGCCTACACTATTCGACTTTGCATGCTTCTTGGCCTTGTGGCTTTTCGGCTCAGGGGCCACTGCCGCCGGATCGGCTCCGGACGCCGCAGCCCTGATGGCAGCGAGGCGATACTTCGCCCTCTCGTCGCCTGCCTCCGCAGCGCGCACATACCAGACATTGGCCTCGAGCGGATCACGCCGGCAGCCAATGCCCATCTCCGTGAAATAGCCGACTGCGTACTCGGCTTTGGTGAGACCTGGGAAGCCTATCAGTCACTGCAATCGGATGGGGGAGGATGAGTTCTTACCGCATCCAGCCGCGCGGAGCGCCCACTCGTATGCCTCGTTCTCGTCCTTCTCGAGCACTGGCTCGGCGCCAACCATGTACCAGGCACAGAGGGCCATCATAGCTGCTGGATGTCCTTTCCCTGCTGCAAGGGTGTAGAAATGCACACTTAATGCCGGATCGCGGGGGCAAGAGAGCTTCCCATGCTCATATGCATCTCCAAGTCTATAGCTGGCCTCGGGATGTCCAAGGTCCGCTGCTTGCGTAAAAAGCTGAGCGGCGTAGGTCTCATCTTGAAATACGTCATCTCCATAACCCGTCTCATACAGTAGTCCAAGATGGTAGGGCGCAGCATTATATTGTTGATCCGCCGACTCCGTTGCGCGCTTCAACCACTTCAAGCCCTCCCGGTATTTATTCAGACCCAGATCTCCTGACAAGCACGCTCGTCCCAACCGTGTCATAGCGCCAGGATGGTTTTTCGAAGCCGACTGTCGGTAAAATTGCACAGCCTTGGCGGGGTCTTTGCGGCATCCCCAACCGAACTCGTAGCACAACGCTGCCCGGTACCCGGATTCGGCGTGCCCGTGCTTACTTGCAGCAACGAAGAGAGGGAACGCACGGTCGTAGTCTTCTTTGCCTTTGTTGAACAACCCAGAAGCGTAGCCGTCTGCAAGATAGTACTGCGCATATGGGTAACTTCGGTCAGCCAGTTTTTGAAGGATTGAACGCGCTTCGCGAAGGAGATCCTGCGATGTAGAGGCGGCGGTCTCAACATAGGGACTCTCGAGATCTCGTGAAAGCTTCGGACTTGGCTTTCGCCCTGGCGTTGTGTTTGGCTCGTTCAGGCCTACCTCTCGCGCTGCATCAATCAGCAGTAACGCGAAAGCGTACTGGATTTGAGGATCATTCGTCTTCTTCACGTTAAGCCGGTACATCTCCAGTGTCTTCTGGGTGCTGAGTAGCGAGGCATTCGAGCCAACAGCTGATCGGAGCTCCGAATTATTAAAAGTTGCATGAGGAACTGGTGGTGGTTGTGGATATGGCGCATTTAATAAATCAACATACGAAGATGGCCGACTGCCATCCGGTGTTGCAGAATGTGCTGATAGAGTACGTCCCGACCAGCTAGGAGACTGTGAAGGATGGATAGGAGAACGGCCTCTGGGCCCCAAATCCGAGCTCATTGAATAGGTAGAAACCGGGCGCTGAGCGACAGAACGTCGACCAAAATTCGTTGAAATGGGGGTCAAATGATGATTGCCCGATGCGCCAGCTTCAACAGACTGGTCATTTACATGGCCACTGAAGCCGGGTTTCCCAGAGTCTACGGATCGGTTTTGTAGATGATGATATTGCAGCGGAGCTACTTCTTGTATATTGTTTCCAGAAGATGTGCTGCTTGCGTCGGAGGTTGTCGCATTTTGCACCTGTTCCGCACCAGGCCCAGCAAAAGATGATATTGATGTACTGCTCTCGACATTTGACAACACGCCATGTTGGGACTCATGAAGACTTCCATACACATGAGAACCATACTGTTGCCGTTTTGGCACATCGTGGACGGTTGCTTCTGAGCTCCCATTATTCCCATATCGATCGGACTCTGAGGTCTGCTGGCTGCTATCATTTTCCTGAAATTGTGATCTGACCGTCTCAATCTGCGCTGTGGAAGGCCGCGCCCATTCCTCCAACTGAAAGTTGATCTTGACTGGCGACAGAGGCGCGTCATGCATTCGAGCCATCGAAGATATCGGTATTTCTAGCTGCGCATTTCGATCGACCGGATACTCGTTGAACTCATCTGAGGATCGATACTGCGGTCTTTCTAACGCTTCTGGAGACAATGGCTTCCGAGGAAGCCGCTCGGGCGATGCGATGTGCTCAGCTACTGACGCCATCTCGATGTATTCCTTCCGTCTCTCGCCTCTCTTCGCTGAACGGGCTCAAGAAGCCGAACAGAGGCAATCTCTGCCTGCAGCCCTGATGTATTCCTTCAGCTCTATGCCAGCCAGTGTCGATACTGTTCTTCTTGTCAGACGTTGCGTTGCGACAGTGTGCAGTATGCAGCGATGGCGAGCCCTGTTTCCTGGTATGGCCTGGCGTGGGTCAGAGAAGTTTGCGGATTGCACTGGACCACGAGAGGTTTCGAATTGTGTTGTGGAGTGTGGTATGTGTTTGGGGAGCGTCTAGTAACGAGTGTCTCAAGAGGGCTGCGAGGAATGCTCGTTAGCACCCATTCTTGTGTTGGCTGGAAGACAGGTACATTCCTGCGAACCAGCGAATTGGGCAATATGGCGGGGCATTTGTACAGTACCTATTGTATTGTTCCACTCTTACTTACCAACACAAGGCAGACCTTGGCTCCAGAGGGAAATCAGAAATCGGAAATCAGAAGGCGAGATGCCAGGAGCTGGAATCAATTGCGAAGTCCAATTGTCCCGACACGGATGCGGAAACGTGATGGACAGAGGACGTCGTCGCTGTTGAGGTTTGGAGTCCTGAGTTCCTGGCTGCTGGGGATGAATAATCTTCGTCAACAATATTCGTCAGCTAGGAACAGCTTAGTCGGGTAGGTTAAGATTAGGATCTAATCAATTTTTAGCATACCTCTCGTCTAGGAAATAATGAAAAGCAGGTGTAGTGTAAGGAGTTTAATGAGTTTAATGAGTTTAATAGGAAGAAGAGGAAGAGGCAAGAGCGACATATGAACAAAAAGGTAAAAAGGTATGTCTATATGTACATATGTCTATGAATATGTACATATATTGCATGTCATGTATATATGTACATTGTACATACGCTACAATGCTACCCTTACTCCGGAGCTGTGCTGAAAAGGTACCTACCTACCTTTAAAGCGAGGGGAAGGCTCCTCAGTCAAAAGCCAAGGTCACATAAGACTTCTAGCCCTGCCACACTCAAATATATGATGTGATAATCCGCAGATAGTTTTGCTCTGTTACCTATATATGTACTATACATATATACTGTACATATATATTGTACGTATATATTGTACATTATATTGTAAACGTTCGAGTGAGGCTTAATATGCAGTGCAAAGCATACCTAGGTAGGTACCTATGCACAGGCAAGTCAGTGAGTGTCCAGCCGCCACAGCTGTCTGTAGTGCACAGCTGTAGTGCCCTGGTTCAGGGCTGTGGAGTTCGCGTTCTGTTGACCTCAGGGCAGGCACGGAATTAGATGAAGAATGACGTTTGGACCATCCCATCACAGCCAGCCTTTCAGCCCGCTAAACGAGAAAGCGGCATTTGACTGGCTGCCCGCTCTACGGTACTCGGTACTCTAGAATACTCCGAATGCTGGGATATTCTGTACGAGACAGTTGAAGTACATACATACTAATACATCCATAATACATACATAACACATTCATACTGTTGAATAGGTGCTACACTCCGTATCTATTGTACTGTGCTCTATGTACTTGTAGGTAGGTACCTAGGGATCTAGGTATCATACGATTCAATAATGCACAGTGCAAATCTCGTTGTTGTCAAGATTCTTGCCCGCACTCAGATCCTGCATGAACGAGCTGAGCTACCTATGTACATACGTACAGTACATGGCTATGTAGGTACTCTTCTCTCTTTTCCATCTTCCATCATCATGGCATCTTTTCTTGTTGATTGTTCCATCAAGATCACTCATCACTTAGTACTCTAGTTTACCAGATGAAGCTCCAAGATGTCTATGGGAATCTTCGATGGCAATCAAGTCATCAAATTTGGATACAGTTGGTCCTTGGTCAACATCTCGGCAACCTCAGCCGGCTGGCTCTACGTCGTCCGTGGATTATTGTTCCCAATTTACCTACGGAGTAGATCATCGCCAGGCCTTTGTGGGGAAAGACGCCTCCTTTCACACAGTACATACTGTGCATACAGACCGTACATACATACCGTCCTAGAAGCGCTAAGAAGATGCTCAAAGACGAAGATTGCTTCGGGCATCACTATTCCAATGACTCCATATTATTGGCATTGTGAACCAGTCTCAGGAGCCATTGTGCTATTGTGCTCTTCACCCAAGAAACTCCTGTCGATCGGACAAGCCTTAGACTCTGGGCGTTTGAGAAGATTCGGATTTGCGAATGGAAAATCAGACGGTGAAAGACACAGAGCCACATCTATCCGCAGGTCGTCTCCGCTCGGCTGCTGCCATCGTCATCGCTGAGGCATTACGGATACAGAGCCCTCTCCGGAGTTTCATGGTGCTCGATTGAGACGCTTATCGGGGCATCTATGGAGGGTACACACATAGCCACATGGGTACCCTTCGAAGATCTACCGACTCTGGAGTACAAGTTGTTGGAGGCGTTGGCGTCAAGGATAGAGTATGGATAGAGTACCCATCGAGGCTGCGTCCACTGACTGCCAACCGTTCGAGCATGTTTCTACAAGCATTTCCGAGCCAAACCCTCATCGTTACTGGACGTTTCCTCGTGATCGATCTATGTATGTACATGCATACATACGACGCACGGATACCAATGTGCATGCCGCATACTCTGCATCATGTCGACTGCGGCAGATCTGATCTGGGAAGTCATCCCTTCAACTTCAAACAGTCAGCCCGAGAGTGTCAAGGCTAGCAATACGAGGCCGAAAGAAGTGCTTTACTTCGTACGATGTGGGCGGCATTATTGACTAACGGCTGGCCATAGGTATACAATAGCGGCGCACTATGTGGCAGTGACGCAAACGGCAAGGCTGTGCTCACTCAAGCTTGTCGTCCTGGGTCCACAGCATGCGATGCCTCGAGCCAGAATTGTCTCTTCGCTCTTCCTCTGCTTGATTTCATCTCTGGCTCCAGATAGCGAAACCCAGGCTTGGGGAGTGACGAGGAGTGATGGCTTCGGAGACGAAAGCGTCGTGGAAGTGGATTTTCGTCAATATCACCAATGCGATAGCCTATATGGTAGCGATGACGACTCTTCTTGGATGGATGGGATGGGTCGTAGCATGAGCAGCTTCCGAGCCGGAGGGAGGAGGAGGAGGAGGAGGGAGGGGGATCGAGGATTATAGCTCCCGAGTATCCCGTACAGTACAGCTATTGATTGATGGAGCCTCATACGGATGAAGCAGAATAAAGCCCCAGCGAGTTTCATGATGCATCATAGTCTCTCCCCGAAGATGTATACAATGTATGGAGGTGAAAAGTGAGAACCGAGATATGTATATATATATGTAAGTACATATACATTCATTCCATATTCACATATGCCAACTTCAACGGTCCTCTTGTACAACAGCAACACCACCTGGAGTACAGCAGTACTACTCTACGCCACCACTGTCCACGGATCCCCAGGGGAGAGCGAGAGCGAGAGGGATGGATCTTCGAGATGGATCTTCGAGTCCTGTCGTACTCCCGTATTGTTTCTAGCATTCTAACGGGATCTGGCTAGCGCCACGCTGGATCACTCGGCCAACGCCTAAGTGTCCGAGGAAGGCATAGCCACAGGAAAAAAAGGACGGAAAAGTCTCAAAATAGAAACAATGACCCCTTTTGTCAACGCGCTGCGCACCAATGAGAAGCCGGCGTTGGCGTCCTTGGAGGGGTCGATTTCGTGTTGTCCCTGGGAACGAAGTAGGTACGAGGTGCTTAGTGTGTATATATGTACATATGTATGTATACAGTACATCTATTTAGAGACTGCACTCACTGCGAGATGGAGGTGAATGACTCGATTACAGCGGAGATACCATAGTGATGCTGTTCCAGTGCTGTTCCAGTGCTGTTCAGGGTCCTGCATTCTGACTTTAGGGACCTAGAGTCCCTGTGGAGGGTGCCAACCACTGAGTGTAATGCTGTATGTTGACATACTATTTACTGTACGTGGTGTACATATTATACATATTGTACATACTATACATACTGTACATACTTCGTACTTGATGTGTATTATACAGTGCTTACTGACAGCACCCCCGTACCTTACTTCAGCAAGTCCATAGTGACCAGTGACCTGTCTCGTATGAGGCCTCTCCTGTGCTGCAACAATAACAGATTCCTTAGGAGGACAATTTATCTGCGCCTTCAACATCAACATCAACATCATCATCCTCATCATCATCCTCATCCTCCTTCATAATCATCATCATCCTTCATCGTTTGTCGCTCGCTACCCCATTCTGCATGTCTTTATTCTAGAAGCACATCATTCATTCGTTACTGACCATTTGCATTGCCGGAGCTATTGGGTGGGTATTGGGCTTTTGAGTGAACTCTCGTTTCTGGTTTCCCGTTTTCCTGCCCTTGCTCCGCAGCACCTCCTTCGAAGGCCGACACGACTTGCATTCCTCGCAACATCGCAGTCTTGCGACTACTTTCTACACCTGAACTTCACAAAGGGAAGATAACCAGAATATCCAACAAGCATCACGACTATTGCGAGAGCTGTTCAACAACCTCGCCGAACATAGCCACAGGAACGACACAAGGAACCCCCGCATATAGACAGGACAAGGGTTGTGCTAAAGCATAACAAACAACACCCGCAATAGAGAGATACACATTCAACAACAAGAGTACGTCTTTTGGAGAGATTCAAATCAAATCCCCTACTCTGTGCTCCATTCAAGATCACAAGTGATCTCTCGCTACCAGCACGACCTCTGTTGTTCGTATCCTCGAAATTCACCACGCTTAGCTTGGAAGACGGCGATTGACAGCTGTAATCCGAAGAAGAATCAATCACTGACAATTTAGGGGTCTTAGAACGATGTCTCTGCCCCAGAGGCCTGGGGCGAGCGATTCCAGTGGTCCCGACCAACGGAGTGCATATCGAAGTCCTCCCTCTCGTCATCCAGGATCTCCGGATGTCGACGCAGGATATACTTCCCCATTGAGTGGCCAAGACTCACAGTCTCCCACATCCAGACGCACACGGCCACATCAGCCGGAAAGGATGGCATCTCCAACTGGGCTGAGAAGCCTAAATGATTCTCGCCATGTACTGTCGCCAACGCCTGCGTCCAGCGTACCTCAGGAGTTTCAGCGCAAAAGAAGCCTCATTCGCCCGGAGAGAAACCGCATTGATCGAGACCATCCAAATTACCATTATCGCCAGCATGCTGCGAACATGAATGTTCAACCCTCAACCACTGGTAACGATCCTATGTTAGAGGATATGAGGGATATAGATGCCGTGACAGAGGAGACGGAATTGCGAAGCTCCCAAGATGCGGCTTGGGGCGCTCCGTCGCCGCTGGATTCGCAACGAACGAATCCGGAATCCGTGGAGGCCGGATTTGAGAAGGATCATAAATCACGCCAGAAGTTGACTCGAAATTCGACGACGAGGAAGAACGCCAAGGAAGAGAAGCGACGAAGAGAAGCTGAAGTTATCAAACCGCCGAGCTTGTGGAATGTTTATTGTGCCATTGTCACCTTCTGGTGTCCAGATTTCCTCTTGAGATGTTTTGGCAAGCCCGCAAAGGAGCAGCAAAGGGCATGGAGAGAGAAGATGGGACTTCTCAGCATCATTCTCATGATCATGGCGTTCGTGGGTTTCCTAACCTTTGGTTTCACCGCCACCGTGTGCGGAACCACACCAGTCCGTCTTCGTGTCAATGAAGTCGACAAAGGATACATGATCTTTCACGGAAGCGCATATAACCTCCTAAACTCTCATCATCCTGCTGCAACGGGAATTCTGTCGCAGGCAAACGTTCTGTATGACCTGCCAGAGAAGCATGGGGGTCAAGATGGCAGTTTCCTCTTCCAGAATGTCAATGGAAAATGCAAGGGTCTGATCACGAAGTCGGATAAATCTGATGTTCCGAGCGATGCCGACGGAAACCTGGCGTGGTACTTCCCTTGCAACGTTTTCAATCAGGACGGCTCAAGTACTCCTAATCTGACTGTTGGAAGCTATCTCGGCTACCAGTGCCATACAACTGCTGCCGGGCGTGATGCCTTCTATGGTCTGAGGACTTCAGGCGATGTCTACTTCAGGTGGGATGACATCAAAAACTCCTCGAGAAACTTGGCCGTCTATTCCGGAACAGTTCTGGATTTTGACCTTCTCAAATGGTTCAACGGATCACAAGTTGTTGTCCCGAGTATCTTTGTCTCTCTTAGCGATAAGTCATCAAGCCTCAACAACGCAGTCAGAGGAAGAGATATAACTCATCAATTCCAAGCTTCTGGAGATAAAGTAGTAGCTGAATGTCTCGAGCAGATCATCAAAGTTGGAACCGTCGATACGGAGACGATCGGCTGTATTGCATCCCAAGTGGTGCTATATGTGTCCCTTGTCTTCATTATCGCAATCGTCCTGTCAAAGTTCTTTCTCGCCCTTTATTTCCAGTGGTTCTTGAGTCGCAAATATGCCGCTGCGAAGACATCACAGTCTTCGGATCCGAAGAAGCGCAATCAGCAAATTGAAGACTGGTCCAATGACATCTATCTCGCTCCTCCTCGCATGGCAGGCGATATTGGTAGCACTGTTGCAGGCTCTTCTGACAGACAGAGCAGACGAGGTAGCACAATGTTTTTGCCAACAACCTCGCGTTTCACAAATCCTTACTCTGTGGGAACGGAAAAGTCATCTCTTGTTCCTACGACCATGGCCAGCCAGAACTCGGCCGCCCAACTTCTTCCACCAAATCCAATGTACCGAAGTCATAACGAAAGTCGGCTTAGCTTGCCCAACTCCAATCCCGACGATCGCTCTGGTGTCGTCAGCGAAATTTCAGGAGACGGGCCTGGTCCATCAGGCTTCATTCACGAAGCCGTCGTGCCTCAACCGCCCCCTGAATGGCAGCCATTTGGATACCCTCTGGTGCACGCAATCTGTCTTGTTACGACATACTCAGAAGGCGAACAAGGTATCAGGACAACCCTCGATTCTATTGCCACGACCGATTATCCAAACAGCCACAAGACTATCCTTGTTATCTGCGATGGCATGATCAAAGGAAAAGGAGAGCTTCTCTCGACTCCAGATATTGTGTTAAGCATGATGAAAGACCACGCCGTTATGCCAGATGAAGTTCCCGCTTTCAGTTATGTGGCGGTAGCCAGTGGAGCGAAGAGACACAACATGGCCAAGGTTTACTCTGGATTTTACGACTATGGTGCCAATTCTGAAATTCCACTCGATAAGCAACAAAGAGTGCCTATGATGTGTCTCGTCAAATGCGGAACTCCTGATGAGGCAAATCAGAGCAAGCCTGGAAACAGAGGAAAGCGTGATTCTCAGATCATCCTCATGTCCTTCCTCCAGAAAGTCATGTTCGACGAGCGCATGACAGAACTTGAGTTCGAGATGTTCAATGGGTTATGGAAAATCACGGGCATATCACCAGACTTCTTCGAGGTCATTCTCATGGTTGATGCAGATACCAAAGTCTTCCCAGACAGCTTGACGCATATGGTTTCTGCAATGGTCAAGGATCCACTAATCATGGGGCTTTGTGGCGAGACGAAGATTGCAAACAAAAGAGTCTCTTGGGTCACGGCCATCCAGGTCTTCGAATACTTCATCTCTCATCATCTGTCGAAATCTTTCGAGTCCGTCTTCGGTGGCGTCACTTGTCTTCCGGGTTGTTTCAGCATGTACCGCATCAAGGCTCCGAAGGGTGGCAACAATTTCTGGGTGCCTATCCTTGCAAATCCTGACGTTGTGGAGCACTACTCGGAAAATGTGGTCGATACACTGCATAAAAAGAATTTGTTGCTTCTTGGCGAAGATCGTTATCTCTCGACGCTCATGTTGAGGACTTTCCCGAAGCGCAAACAGGTCTTCGTCCCGCAGGCTGTTTGCAAGACTACGGTCCCTGAGCAGTTTTCCGTTCTGCTATCGCAGAGACGTAGATGGATTAACAGTACCATTCATAACCTGATGGAACTCATCCTGGTTAGAGATTTGTGTGGTACTTTCTGCTTCAGTATGCAGTTCGTAGTGTTCATCGATTTGATCGGTACGCTTGTTCTGCCTGCTGCTATTGCATTCACTATATATGTTGGTAAGTTTTGATTATCCGGACGCATCCAAAGGCAAATGCTAATTACGAATAGTCGTCATCTCCATCGTCAAGACCCCTGTCCAAATCATCCCTCTCGTCCTTCTGGGTCTGATCCTCGGTCTCCCAGCCGTCCTCATCGTCCTCACTGCGCACCGCTGGTCCTACGTCGTCTGGATGTTGATCTACTTGATCTCGCTGCCGATCTGGAATTTCGTGCTCCCCGTCTACGCATACTGGAAGTTCGACGACTTCTCCTGGGGAGATACCAGGAAGACGGCCGGCGAGAAGACAAAGAAGGCCGGCATCGAGTATGAGGGCGAGTTCGACAGCAGTAAGATCACGATGAAGCGCTGGGGCGAGTTTGAGAAGGAGAGGAGGCTGAGGCAGAAGGGGCAGTGGGAGGCGCCTGTGGCGTATAGTCAGGTCGGGAGCACGAATTATCAGGGGAGCTATAAGGAGGAGTATTATGATAACTAGGCGGAAGGGGGAGAGGGGAGCAGAGGGCGCGTTTATGGCATAGATAGCATGGATTGGGAGCAGCTTCCTCCGAGTATTGTTTTGGCGTTGCAGAGTGCGTTGATCAGGAAGACGGGAGCATCCCGTCGTGAATTGTTTGAATAGAGGAGGAAAGGGAAAGTTGCGCTTGAATAGCAGATAGTAATGGGTGTGGTATTAGGGCCCCTTTTATGCTTAGAGTATCTCTAGCGCCCTTCGTGTATATGGATCATCGTTACCCCCAGTCCCACGTGTCTTTTCTGGACATCGTCACATCGTCAAGTGAAGCACACGTTCCACGGCGTGGTTGAGAGGTTGGTATTTGTATTTGTATAAATACAGGTGAGGACGGATTCGGAGCCGAGCACAGCAGCTTCAAGAGAGAACCCTCTAGCAGAAAAAAAGCACGATCAAAACATGAGCGGGATCGCGAGTGGGAGGGAGCAGAGGAGACTCCGATGGCTGAGAAGGGTGTCTGGCTGGGCGCACGTAATCTCGGTGCCGAGCCGCGCACGCCCCCGTCACCGATCCAGATCGGCCGTCGTGGGATTCTGCTGCTGCTGTCGTCGGGGCGAGCTTTCGTCGAAAGGACGACGGAGGCAGCGCAGTCAGTGCCTGCCTGGACTTGCGGATCTCGTACGAGTTCGAGAGGGCAGGCGGCTCTTTCGCGGGGTCTATTCCTTTGTGATTGTCGTGGATGTTGAGGGATGAATGGATGAAGGGACGCCGGGCTGTGCGAGCCGTGGATCTAGGAAGACGGGGTGAGGAGGCGTGGGCGTGGATCGGGTCTTGAATTTAGGCTGCACCGCCTCCTCAGTTCCTCGGCAGCATCTTTGATCCATCACCTATCTATGCACGTGCGCTGTGCTCGGTGATATCAACCCTATCCCGCGCGACGGAAGATTTCCCAGATGTTGACGTTGGAGTTGCTCGGAGGAAGGGGCTGGGGTTATTGCTGTGGCCATGATCTCTGTCGTCGTTGCAGCTGTTGTCGAAGGGCTCTTGCTGTCGATGTTCCAATGATGGGAAGAAACAGAGGCTTGGTGGGAATAAAATAAAAGACAAGTGCTCAGGGCTTCCATGGCATCTCACTCTTCCGAGTCTGGCAGTCTGGAAATTCAGCGCAGCGCATAGATGCCCACTTTCTGTTGCTTAATCGTATTTCAAGCGTTGATAAAAGGAGAGGAAGAGGGACAAGAAGGCTGCTTTTATAGCTTTTTTTTAGTGGCTGACGGTAGTAGTAGCATCCATTCTCGAAAACTGACCACGATCCAGGCCATCTCTGAAGAATCTCTGAATACGATCTCTGAATCATTCTCTGCATAAAGAATATTCCCATTCACTCACCTATTCCATTTCCAATGATTCATTCCCTTCAACAAGAACCGTTCTCGCGCACTATAAAGCCCCTCCTCAAGCCGGCTCAAGCCATGCATTTCCCCCAACCAACCAGGTCTTCCATAACACAACAAGCCAAGCAGAGCCTTCAAGTCCTAACAATTGCACCGACCGAAATCTCGCACGAGGAGTCGCCTAGCTTTTCAAATGCAAACACACGCACAACACAGAGCCGAGCAAATGCCGTCCCTTCGTCCCGTCCTCTCCTCGGAGAACATCGTCTCAGGCGGCTTCAACGGCTGCCCAACAGGCAGGGGGATGAGAGAACGCGTGATGGAGAATCGAGGTCCGAGAGGAACGACGAGCTTTGAGAGGAGAGGATGTCGTGGAAGGCCCGGGGCGTTGGCGTGTGCTGTTATGTGAAGAGGCAGCAGTGAAGGAGGGAGGGGGCGAGGAGGGAGGGTGAAGTGTGAAGCGTGGCCTTTGCGGGATGGTGGTGGAGCGGTGGGTTGTGGGAGAGGTCCGGATACGTGCTGAAAAGCAAGTGCGGCGGCGCTGGATCCTATCGTCGATTTAGGATATATGTTGGCCTCGGATCGTTTAAGAAATCCCCAAGATCAATGGGCCAAGTTGTACGGCAACAATCAATAGTGGGGAATTGAATTTCATATCTTCAAAACTGTCTCCAAACTAGACTGGGAATATGTATCCACGCTTTGCATCCCTGTGCTAGAATGCTCCAAGGTTTCATCTTCTCGTTCATCATCTCTTGAAGACATAAAAACGTAAAGGTATGCAGAAGCATTTACTCACAATATATGCCAAACTCCCAAACTTCACTATAATCTCCCTCTCTCCTGTGCTTCAGGCATAATCGTCTCGCTCGCCTCTTCCGCCTCATGTTTCAACATATCTTTCTTCATGTCGTACGCCTTAACCCCAACAAAACTGGCCAGCACCACGCCAACAATCAACGCAATCGTCATTAACCCGACGTTAACTGGCACTGGATTCCCTCCAAACGTCTTATGCGTGAGCGTATCCAGTCCAGACTGCGAGAAATTGCCCAAACCAGCCAGACATATGGTGAGGCCGTAGACCGTGCCAAAAGTGCGGAAACCGAAGACTTTCGCGGCATAATCCGAGACGGCGGTGTAGTAGAACGGGCGGTAGAGGACGAAGAGAGAGACGTTGGCGTAGGCGGCCCAGGCGTAAGGGAGGATGCCGAGGACGCCGATTGTGGTGGCGATGGTGACGAGAGAGCAGATAATCATCAGGGTCGACGATCGGTCGAGGATGAAGCCGATGAATGGGATTGAGATCAGCCCTCCAAATGGAAGTGCAAAGTCAAAGTAATCATTGATCTCGACGGCCTTTTTGTAGCTGCCCAGAATATGCTCGTATTGTGGACGGATTGTGGCAACGAAGTAATTGATCCTCGTCATCTGAATGACAGTGAATAATGTGATGAGGATGAACCACGGTGATAGGATCTGATGCTTAACCTCCTTCCCATGCAGAACACCCCAGACTCCTGAGACTTCTTGCTTATGTGCCTCTGCCTTGACTTGCTTTTGTCCCTTTTTTGAGCCAAGAAGATCAGTGATCTCGTCGACGACAGACGCGCGGTGTTGACGGCGTTCTTCGCGGAGGAGTGCAGTCTGCTCGTCCATTTGATCGTCTGCAATATCGTCGTGGTCCTCGACATGGTGGAGAAGCTCGCCGACTGTCTCGTAAGAGGTCGCTGGCATCAAAAAGATCTGGACGACGAGGATTAAGGCCGGAACAATGAGGTAGGAGAGGAAGAAAGTCTTCGGCTTAATGGCGCCATCGGATTCTTGGTATAAAATACGGTATAGCAGAAAAATGGCGCTGGAGGTGTCGAAGGCGCCAGTAAGAAGAGCGAGAATGAGACCAGAATGCGCAGGGAAGGTGTTCGAGAGCTGGAAGGAGGAAATAAAAACAAATGGTCCTCCCAGAGCGAGGAAAAGATAGCCAGGTATATATGTATCAACCGTAAATGACGAAGCAAATCCAAACAGTAGGGCGCCAATGGTCAAGAAGAAACTTCCCATTATACCGCAGGTCCTGGGTCCAAAGTTGTCCAGGATGGCTCCAATTGGCAGCGCTGCCACATTTGTTGCGACAGCTGCTGCCGTGAACATCAAGTTCAGCCGTATCTCCTGTGCAAAGCAGACGCGGACATCTCGATCGAGTTCATCTTGGGTGCATAGATTTCGATATACATTTTCTTTTATGAGGACTGGTTTCAAAGCGGCGTATCCGAAGACGACTCCAGCCGCGAGAAGGCAGTAAACGACGGCAGCTGCAACCTGGACTATAGAAAAATTAACTGCGAATTCTGTGCCCCAACTGAATGGGAAGCTCACAAACTCTTTTTGTTTTCCTGACCTCAAAAGCCCCGATCGGATGTAAGTGATCTTCATGCCCAATTGGCGGATCCCACGCTCCTGGCACTGGGTTGAAGCTCAACTTCCTCGCGCGATGAGCTGGAGCTGGCGAGAGTCCACGCTCCGGAGAAAACGAGCCGGGAGACCAGGAGTCTGTAGCAAACTGTTCAACAGACGATACTCTGGATAGCAGGGACATATCGCCTGCAGTCTCAGGTCGAGAAGCTCAATGGCTTCTCGTCGATTGCAATTTCCAGAGCTCCTGAAATCCGGAGATAAGCGCGAAGGCGGGGTCCTTGACAGTGCAACGATGGCGTCATACAAATTGTACGCCGAATCCACGACAATGAAGCGTACAATTGAACACTCAAATGAGCTGGGGAAAAAGATGATGCTGTACGGATGCAAGAGAGAAGGAAACTTATCTGTAGATCGAAGAGAAGCTATGTATGTATGTATAATGTGTAGATTCGGCCAAGGTCATTTTTGAGTGATAGTGCTGATAACAGGTGCACGGCCACGGCTGACGCCGCTAATGCCATCTTTGGCTGCGCAAAAGCATTTTTTGCTGGCAACATGACATGAAAAGACTAGGGATTATTACCTGGAGAAGCCGCCAACCGCAACCAAACAATTTTCACACCTGATGCCATCATATAATTTCACGCCAAGAAATGACCAAGCCCTTGAGCTGAATTGTTCTTGAAGACTTTTTTTAAAAATTTCCGGCGAGGTATTCTAACTTTTCAGAACCATGAGAATGTCCGCGGAAACATAAAATACAACCATCCATGAATGCTCTTCATGGAAGCTGAGATCAAAAGCAAACCCCAGAATCTGGCGGAAATCATTCCAGCTTGAGTTGCTCAAACTGTTTGATCGTCTCCTCGAAACCGCGTTGCTCAGCCTCCAAATCTGCTAACCTCTTCCTCTCGACCTCTTGCAGTTCCTCGCTGACCTTTGTCTTGTATGTTGGGTCGTCAAGGATCTTACGCTGCTTCTGTACGCCCTGGCGAGTCTTCTCCAGCTTCTTGTTTGCCTTTGAAATCTCGTTGTCAATGTCCACACGGCCTGTGACGCGGAGGTAGACGACGGCAGCGGCAGAGACAGGGAAGACGACACAGCCAGCCGGACGGCTCTCACTGGCAGGAAGAATCTGAATGGTGGAAACGCCCTTGCCACAGAGGGACTTGATGGATGGAGTCTGGGACGTGACGGTGCCATGGGATGTGGTATCGAAGGCTTGAACGTAGACTAGAAAATGATTAGCATCATATATAGCGCATATATCATCGATTGACTTACCTTCGGCATCCTCCTTGAGAGAGTACTCGGCCATCAATGAGCGAATACCCCTTGAAACGCCCAAAACAAGCTCATAAGCAGCCTCAGATGCTGGATCATCCATCTCGGCATCATATACGGGATATGATGCCTTAACAATGGAAGGAGTGTTGTCCTCTGGACGACGTGGGAGACGTTGCCAAAGCTCCTCACTGAGGAAAGGCATGAATGGGTGAATCATGGTGAGAGCGCTCTCAAGAGAGGTATAAAGGGTGTCAAGAGCGGAACGCTTCTCTTCATCAGTGCCATCTTGAATCATAGCCTTCGAATTCTCAATGAAGACATCGCACAAGTTATTGTACCAATATTGATAGACAATGAGCGTCGAACGCATGAACTCACGCTCATCCAAAGCCTTGTTGATATCTTTGGCAGCGTTTGTGAGCTTGTGCAAGATCCACTTCTCGGACAGAGACTCCTTGCCAGTCTTCCTTCCAGTCTTCGGTGGAACATAATCAGCTGGTAATTTGCCAAGAACGTACTTAGTTGCCTGGAAGATCTTGTTGCAGAATTTACGGTATCCGTAAATGACCTTGATGTCGAAGGCAATATCGCCACCGCCGGTGGTGTACGAGACAAGAGCAAAACGGAGCGCATCAGTACCACACTGTGGGATTCCATCTGGGAAGGCTGTCTTTTGGTACTTTGTGGCCTTCTCAACCTCGTTTGGATTGAGATTACCCGTCAAGAGCTTGTTGTGCAGATCTTGGAGGGAAATACCCTGGATAATATCCTGAGGGTCGATAACGTTGCCCAGGGACTTAGACATCTTGCGACCTTCGGAGTCACGAACTAAAGAATGGCAGTATACTTCAGTAAACGGAACCTTTCCGGTCATCTTAAGTCCCAACATGATCATACGGGCAACCCAGAAGAACAAGATATCCCATCCGGTCTCCAAAATGGATGTAGGATATAGCTTCTCGAGATCGTGCGTCACGTTTGGCCAGCCAAGGGTGGAGAATGGCCAGAGACCAGACGAAAACCACGTATCCAGAACATCTTCATCTCTTCTCAGGGTGAAAGTCTTTCCTGGCAGAGCCTTACGAGCTTTCTCTAAAGCCTCCTCCTCTGTGCGGCCAGCGAACCAGCGACTATTATCCGTGTCGTAGGCAGCCTCACCCTCAATTTGAGCGAAGTACATCGGGATTTGATGACCCCACCACAGCTGTCTGGACAGACACCAATCTTGCATGTCCTCCATCCATCTGTAGTAGCTCTTTTCGGCCGATTCCGGGAGAATCTTGATCTCTCCACTCTTCACGACTTTAATGCCCTCAGCTGCCAAGTCGCTCATCTTCATCCACCATTGTGGTTTCATCAGTGGCTCAATAACATCCTTTGACTTCTCGCACAAAGGCACCTTCATTGGGTTATCCTTCTTATCAACGAAGAGTCCAAGCTTCTTCAAGTCATCTTGAATAGTATATCTGACGTCAAAGCGCTTCTGCCCCTCATAGGAACCTCCATTTGCGTTAATCGTGCCGTTGTCATTCAGGATATTGATGAATTGGAGGTTGTGAGTCTTGCCCATAGTGAAATCGTTAGGATCGTGTGCTGGTGTTACCTTGACGGCACCAGTTCCAAACTCCTTGTCAACATACGTATCGGCAAAAATTGGTAAGAGACGACCATCAATGAAAGGATGGACTGCATTCTTGCCAATCAGGTGCTTGTATCTCTCGTCCTCTGGATGAACAGCAATACCAGTATCACCAAGCATTGTCTCGATACGGGTAGTGGCCACCTCGATGGTCTCTTCACCTCCCTCAATTGGATACTTAAAATGAACAATGACACCAAATTCAACCTTCTTGTCGTAACCTGGAACATCGAGAAGAGTGCGCCCAGTGAGCTCCTTGTTCTCTACTTCCAAATTGGAGAGAGCGGTGTTGAGCTGTGTGCACCAATTCACAAGACGATTAGCACGGTAAATTGTGCCTTCCTCATGTAATTTGCAGAAGGTCTCTGTGACAGCTGCTGAAAGATTCTCGTCCATGGTGAAAGCCTCCCGAGTCCAGTCAAATGATCCTCCCATCTTTCTCAGGACAGAGTTGATCTTTTCATGATATTCCTCCTTCCATTCCCAAACAGTCTCGACGAACTTGGGCCTACCGAGATCATGACGAGTCTTTCCCTCGTTACGGTAAAGAGTTTTTTCTACGACACTTTGAGTGGAAATTCCAGCATGGTCACATCCCGGCAACCAGAGTGTAGTCTTGCCCTGCATACGGTTCCATCTGATCATGACATCTTGCAGAGCATTTGCGAGAGCGTGTCCGATATGCAGCATGCCTGTAACATTTGGAGGCGGCTCCACAATCACAAATTTGCCTTCTGGCTTGATCTCGCCATCCGCGGTGAACTCAGGTTTGAAGAAGCCTTCCTTCTCCCACCATGAGTACCACGCAGATTCCACAGCTATGGGATTGTAAGCTTTATATTGAGGATCATCGAATGACTTCAAAACTGCCACAAAGTTAGTGTTCCGTTCCTTCCTCTGTGTCCATATGCGACGTACGCTTCTTCTCGCCGAATGGTGTCTCCTCCACATATTCTGGCAGCACCTCCTCAACAGCCTTCTCGGCAGCTTTGGCCTTCTTCTCTTTGTTCTTGCTTATCGCTGGCTGGGCAGGAGCAGAAGCAGCCTGCTTCTTTTTTGCGTCGAACTTGGCTTGTTTCTCGGCCTTCTTGCGCTCTCGCTCAACTACAATGTAAAAGTTAACATTTGTATTTCGCGGTCATTTGTAAGACTATAAAGTCCCAATAATCGAGGGGCATCCATACGCTCTTTCTCGCTCTTTACTTTCTTCTCTCCCGCGCCAACTTCCGATGTGTCAATCTTGCTGCCTGCATCTTTTGCTGACGCATGAGTGCCCATTGCTCCGGTCTGAGCAGCGCTGTTCAATGCTGCAGCCGTCTCGGATGATACAGCGGGAGTATTGCCTGTAACGGGACCCGCCTGCTCGCCGACTGTATCACGATGGTCAGTATTCTCGCTGCTCAATAGGACCCTGAGCAAATACTTACTCGGGTTGGATGAGCCGGAATTGGTTGCCATTCTGGCCAGTGATAGGCGCGTAGATGGTCTGAAAGGCGTGCGGCGCAGCCAAGGCGCTCTAAACAGAAGTCTCGACGTGATGTCGGTATTTGCGAGGATGTCTCAAAGGTTGCGCGACGTCGGAGGATGTGTTGTACTCTACTTGAATAGCCTCGATTTTTAGTGAGTCAGTACACATATGTGCCTTATCGGGTTTCGATAAGAATTTTGCAAGGCACCAAATCCGAGCCAGGTACATAGGACCTTTGTTTAACGACATACTCCACACGTCTCATTTTAACACCATCATGCATTCTAAATCACAGCAGTAACATTCATATTTGTCGTCAAATGGTGAATAATATGATAATATGATAATGGAGTATGGCTTTTGACACTTTGATATTAATTGTTGAAGCTTCTCAGGGGGTCCAGCAAACAAAATGTCAATCCAAGCACTTCCCCCTTCAACAACGCGTGTCCTTGGCTCTTCTCAAGCACTGACAACACCAGCGTCACTGATCAAGGAACTCATTGACAATGCAATTGATGCGAGAGCTACTTCAATTGATGTAATCCTCTCTGCGAATACGCTTGACAAGATCGAAGTGCGCGACAACGGCCACGGGATCGCGACAGAGGACCTCGATGCCCTTGGACGTCATGGCCACACTAGCAAGCTGAGAACCTTTGAAGAGCTGAGAACAGTCGGTCGATTGAGCCTTGGGTTTCGTGGAGAAGCATTGGCAAGTGCAGTGACACTTGGAGATGTCACTGTTACTACTCGGACCGAAGGGGAACCTGTCGCTGTGCATGTAAAGCTCAAGTCCACTGGCGGCGCAGCAAGCCAATCTTCAGCCTCCCATCCTGTCGGAACTACGGTTTGTGTCTCAAATTTTCTCTCCAACTTTCCAGTCCGAAAGCAAACTTCTCTAAAGGATGCCCCAAAAACGATCTCCAAGGTCAAAGACATCCTGCAGTCTTATGCTCTTGCCAGGCTCCATGTGCGGTTGAGCCTCAAGATCTTGAAGACAGGAAAGGGAAATTGGTCATTTGTGCCACGTCCAAAAGATGGTATCAAAGAAGCGGTGATGCAAGTTGCAGGGAAAGAAGTTGCGAGTCAGTGTATGGAGAAGATGAGCCCTTGCGAAGATGCGGGCGTGAGTATCGATAATGATGCCACCTCAGTGGCAGATTTCTCCGACTATCAACACCGAGCAAGCTTGCATCCATCCCTTGTCATCCGAGCCTTTTTGTCAAGGGCAGATGCAGATTTCTGCAAGATCAAGGGTGGACAACATGCATCAATCGATTCCAGGCCAATATCTTGTTTGCGAGGTTCCCTTAAAAAGGTCGTTGCCTCATACAAACAACATATTCGGGCGATTGCTAGCATGACTGGCCAAGAAATTCCCAAGGAACCTTTTTTATATCTAAGCATAATCTGTCCAATAGACAGTTATGACGCCAACATCGAGCCTGCCAAAGATGACGTGCTATTTGAAGATGAGGATGCACTTCTTACGGTCGCGGAAAAGCTCTTCAAGTCCGTATATGCTTTACCTAATCTCCAGGAACGGGAAACAACCGATGAACGACTTGAATTTGAGAGTGGCATGAACCAAGGTTCTGTCATGGAGATTTGCAGTGATACGTTAGATGGCGGAATGATGATCGAGATCCCAACTCCCAAGATGACCCCTTATGCTGGTGGCAAGCGGAAATGGGGATACAATATGTCTCAAGAACATTATGAAGAAGGGATACCTTCGGATATGTCCGAGCAAGCTTTGGATGTTCAAGTATCACCGTCTCTGGGAACTGATCATGCCGATATTCAAAATACACTAAACCCGTGGCTCATTGCGAAGCTTAATGCACCGGCAGGGCGACCACAACCTTCTGTCCTTTCAACTCCAAGGCAGGAAAGATATCCAGTTTCTCATATCTTCGCGACTCCTCCAGCATCGAACAATGAGCTGCTTGTCACCGAAGATATGCCAGGCCTTCTGACTGACAGTCGATCAACAAGGCCATTTGGAAAGCCACAATCTGTACAAAGCCACATTGAAACATGTATGAACCATCAGGAATCGGGTTCTTCGGATAATTCACGAGATGATCCTCGTGAAAACGACGATTTGCAGCAAATACGCGATATCTTGCAGGTAGAATCACCGATCCGCACCAAAAGCAAAGGTCCACATCCAACCGCGTTTATGACAGCTGCGTCTATGCCAATAGGAACTCCTTGGTCGCCTCCACTCACTCAAGAACGGCCGCCTGGGAAAGTATCCCGAGGTTTCATGAAGCCTTTCATCCCTCCAAAAAGAACTGTTGGTCACATTGATGTTGGGGCAAGAACAGCCAAACAGCCGTTGCCACGTCTCGCTCCGCCATCTATCTCACTTCAAGAGATTCCAAGACTTGATCTTTCGACATGGGGTGGTGGCCATGTTGATGATGCGCTTGATTTTGAACGCAGAAAAGCCAAAGTTACTAGAAGGTTACGTGAAGAGCTTCGATACTCGGAAAACGAAGTTGACCTGGCAAAACGGAAACAGGATCAACATCCGAATATGGCAATTCAGGAGGCTGCAATCACTGGTCTGGAAACTAGAATCAACGGCATACAATCAGAGGAAATAATGGGACCTGAAAAAATGGCAAGATCTGCTCTTCCCGATGGAGACCCACGAGCATACCTGATGAGGCGCCAAAAATCAATGACTGCGTACCTTAGTGGTCCGCTTCATGGAACAAAGATGAAAAGGGCCAAGACGATGCTGTTGCCTTTGGAGACTATCCCAAATTCTGCAAACATGCACGCCGTGGCCTACAAGATGCCTTTCGATACTGTATCGATTGCTAAAAGTATACAGAGCTTGGCTGGAGTTGATGAGTACACAAAGTCTGGAAGTCGATATGAAGGTCTCCAAATGGCAGGTCCTGACTATGAACATGTGGAGGCATTACTCAATGCTTTGATGAAGAAATGGGCTGAGCATGCACCTGCTGCTTTGCAAAACATATAGTTGGGGTGTGTTAAGTGATGAAGGAACACAAGGGAAGTGTTGTTTGAGAGTAAACATTTGGCTTACAGGGAAGGTGCTTATGGCGTTTGGCTTTTGCAGTCTCGGAGACACGATTATACCCATTTGGCTTTTGCAGTCGATTCATCCTTAGCACGGTGCATCATAGGTATTTGTTCAATATAGATAGACATACAAAGAAAGCATCTAAGTTATCCAATGTTGAATGCAAAATGATCAGGCATTCAGACTACCGTGGTGCCCTTGTGTATACGATTAACACTCCTATTGATGGTTACCGATCATCCAACCAGTTGGCTGTGGGATCCGGGATATCGATTAAGCTTAAACGTGTTAAGGTTTGATGACGACAGAGGCTAATTACAGCCGATAATCGGAGACTTGTATTGGGGAGGGCGGCGACCCCGCCAGGGTATTTCGCAGTGATCACTCCTTTCGATATACGACATAGGTATAAATATACATAGCTTTCACTCATATAGGAAGACCATAGAGTCATCAAGAGCTCTTCAATTTTACAACCATGGCACTCCCCAGCGGATCTAATGCCACTCTGCCAGTTGTCAACACTCTAGTGACTGGCACAGAATACTTAGAGGACCAGGACCCCTCGCCAGCCATCAGCAAGCTCTCCGTCTCTTCCCAAGCAATCCATGCAGACGACTATCTTAATAGCGGCCAAGACGTTGCTCCTCCAATACATGTCTCCACCACATACCGCTACTCCAGCAACCCTGACAAACTGCTCCCCTGGGACGAATACGACGTAGGCGTCTTGCCTTTCTGTGGAATCCCCAAGCTAACCACCGGTCCAGCATGATGTCCCATTAGAAGGCCACATCTATTCCCGCCATACGGCACCAAATACCACCCGCTTCGAAGCCATCCTCTCTACCCTTCTCAAAGGCCCCTCACTAAGCTACACCTCTGGCCTCTCAGCCTTCCACGCCATTCTCGTCTTTCTCAACCCCAAGCGCATCTCGATCGGCGAGGGCTACCATGGCTGCCACGGCGTCATCGATATCCATAAAAAGCTCACTGGTCTCAAGACCCTACCGCTTGACTGCCCCGCCGAAGATCTCCAGCCCGGCGATATTGTGCACATCGAGACGCCGCTCAACCCCACTGGCTATGCATACAACCTAAAGGAGTATGCGGAGAAAGCACACTCACGTGGCGCATTTCTGACTGTCGATGCAACATTCGCGCCGCCGCCGCTGCAGGATCCGTTTCTCTGGGGTGCGGATCTCGTGATGCATAGCGGAACCAAATATTTTGGTGGACACTCGGATATGCTGTGTGGCGTCGTAGCTGTTAACCCGACGAGAGTTAAGGAGGGATGGCTCGATGGCTTGAAGCATGAGAGATTGCACCTGGGGAATGTTATGGGAAATATGGAAGGTTGGCTGGGCGTCCGCAGTCTCCGAACGCTGGAGATTCGCGTGGAGAGACAGTCATACAATGTTGGCAAGCTGGTAGGGTGGTTAGATGCGGCCTTGCATCCCACTGGTGATGTGAGCTTGGAGAACGTCAAGGTCGTGCAGCATGCTGTTGCCAAGATTGAGCATGCCAGCTTGCAAACGGAGGACATCAAGGACGGGTGGCTATTACAGCAGATGCCCAAAGGATTTGGACCGGTGTTCAGTATTATTATGCAGACTCAAGAGCAGGCCCGACGTCTTCCGAGTAAACTGAAGCTGTTCCATCATGCGACGAGTCTGGGAGGGGTAGAGAGCTTGATTGAGTGGAGGACGATGACAGATGACAAAGTTGATAGGAGGTTGCTGAGAGTCAGCGTGGGGATTGAGGGATGGGAGGATCTGAGAAATGATTTATTGCAGGCATTTACTGCTTTAGCTGCTGAGCAGTAAGCGTGATACAGCGAGGTGTCTGCTTTCATGGACAGCATCTGGACTCTATAGACAATTAGATAATTAGACAATTTACGGCTTATGATCTTATATGTGCACGACTGGCTGCAGAGAAAGGGAGGTGAGGTTTGTTGGTGAGGCAGGATGCCAGGATCGGATATCACGGGCAAAGTGCCAATGCATACTGCCAATACGCTGTGATAGTTAGGGATACGATACGGCACCATAGGGTTTGTGTTAAGGTCACAGTTACTCAAAGATGACTGATCTAGGCCTCTAGATTTCACGAGGAGATTATACAAGTGAGTATATTGATATGTATATTGATATGGCCAGGAACAATTATGAACAAGCGACGTGAACTTCAGGACTGGCTTCTCTCCTGTTAACTACGGAGTACTCCATACATATTATTATACTATTGCTCTGATAAATATTTATGCATTCATTTTCGCCAATAATGAAATCGAGGGGTACGATACATCGGACTCGGGATGGAAAACAGCAAACTTCCGACGCTGCGTCATCGGCACAGTTCTGGCCAAACAACCAGTAAACCTCTCTACCTCTACATCGTGATAAACCTAACTATTTCCCTCCTCTCTACCTATAACTCCATCTTGACACTGCCCTTCACTTTCTCTTCTGCTTTCAAACCTCCTGTTCTGCTCTGATTTTATGCTCGCGCCGGATAGCTGAGGGTCCTGGCCGAGCCTCACGGCCAGACGGGAGTCCCACATAGATCGAGACCTCAGCCTCACAATAATACGTAGTAGCTACGGTTCTGTCCACGGAATTCGGAATTCGACTATGGTTTCCGTTTCTCTACCTGTGCATGTTCGGTCGCGGCGGGAATCAGCCACTAGCAGTATGTATACACCTTGTTTGCCTTGTTTACCTTGTTTCTCCTTATACTGCGCTATCCCTCTTCTCCCGGCCAAGACCAAGCAAGGCGTGCATTATTATTGTTGTGGCGGGGCTTCTGCGGCCAACCCAGAGCTCAGACCGCCAAATAAATTTATCTGACCTACGCCGAGGCTGCTGATTTCATGGACCACGGCGAGAAGAAGGCAGGAAATAGGAAATCTTCAAGGAGAAAATGCTAAAGCGACGATGGACTACAGGCAATCGCAGCAGCGTAGACGAAGGAGGTATGGTGGGCGCAGAAGACGATTCGACGGTTGTTGAGCCGGAGCAGGGCAATGGTGAGTATGAGACCACGCGACTGCCAACTTACAATGGGATTCAGTAACTGATCAATCCGGCATGGCAGTGCTCTTACACATTATTTCACAACTCCGACCTGGCGCGGATCTCAGCAGGGTGACGCTGCCAACGTTTATTCTGGAACCACGGAGCATGCTGGAGAGAATCACCAAGTATGTATCGCGACGCCGGAGCAGCTTGGGTTTTTGCATTCGTACAATATGTGCTCAGGTTATGGACTGGACTGACGAGAATGCAGCTTCATGGCGCATCCGGAGACACTGCTACCAATGTCCGAAATAGATGATCCCATAGAAAGATTTGTGTCGGTGGTGAGATTTTATCTCAGTGGATGGCATATTAAACCGCCGTATGCTCTTTCCTCTGCTTTTGTATGATTTCGTACTGATTGGCCTTATTCGCAGAGGCGTAAAGAAACCACTCAATCCGATTCTGGGCGAGACCTATACATGCTATTGGGAATACCCAGACAACACGAAAGGGTATTATATCTCCGAGCAAACCTCACACCATCCACCGAAATCCAGCTACTTTTTCCTGGCGCCCGAGCACCATATTCGAATCGATGGGTGTCTGAAGCCGCGCAGCAAGTTTTTGGGAAACTCAGCGGCGAGCATGATGGAGGGAATTGCCATACTGCGACTCTTAAACAGAGGAAAGGGACCAAAAGGAGAACGATAGTGAGTATTATATGAGAACTTATCGCCCGAGGGACTTACAGGAAGACTAATATGACCGGAAACAGCATCCTTACGCAACCGAACATGTACGCTCGAGGCATCTTGTTCGGTAAGATGAAGTATGAGCTGGGAGACCACAGTATTGTCCGGTGCCCAGAGCTTGGCTTGGTTGCCGATATTGAGTTTAAAACGAAAGGATACTTCAGCGGCACATACAATGCTATCGGTGGAACGATCAAAATCGAGAACACAGGAGAAATACTGTATGAGTTAAGTGGGATGTGGAACGCAGAGATGTATATCAGGGATGTTGCTACGGGCAAGAAAGATCTTTTATTCAACGCGCTCAAGACGAAGGCAACGCCACCTCTGCTTAGGTCCCTGGAAGAGCAAACTGAACGTGAGAGTCAGAAGTTATGGTATAGAACTGCGCAAGCTGTGATAGCGCGCAATCATGAAGTCGCAACTGAGGAGAAAACGGCTATTGAAGATATGCAACGCGAGGAGGCAGCGAAGAGAGTTGCAGATGGTGTTGAATGGCATCCAAGGTATTTTAGAAGAGTCCGGGGTGGGCCAGGAGGGTCAGAAGAAGGAGATGAAGATTTAAATTGGATTCTGAACGCCGATATGTATGTCTGGAATTTTCTGCTAGATCACAGGTGCCTCATACTAATCGAATACAGTGACGGCCCTACTCCAGCAGACCAAGTCAGGCAGATCCTAGCCATTACCCCTATTGTAAGAGGGCAACAACACCACGAACGTATGCCAATTCCGCCACCCCGCCATTCGCGCCAATCTCTGGAGTCGATCCGCAGTGGCAAGTCCATCAAATGGAATGCCAACTCACACTTATACGTCGAGACACCTCATCCTCCACCTGTTCCACCAATCCCTCATCCGAACGAAAACGATCTTATAGACTTCACTCAACACAACGAGCCATCAGCGGCACAATTGACTCCAGTCCCAGTGCCAGCGGATCTGCTAGCGGCGCAGATGGAGAATGATAGACGGGCACAGAAGGAGCTCGAGCTGACACTGGCAAAGACGTCGACGAGTAATGAGAAGTCGTTGGCGGAGTCTGGCGCGCTGCATAATTTTCATAAGGATTTGAGTATCAGTCTGCCGCCAACTCCAGCGTCGCCAACTCCAGCGCCGCCAACTCCAGCGCCGCCAACTCCAGCGTCGCCGGTGGTGAGGAGGACGGATAGTGATACGAAGAGTGTAGATGAGTTTGTTGATGCCCAGGGCTAGATGGGGAACTATCGACTGTCATGTGGTGGCATGATTTGAAGGTAATGGGAACAGGAGTAAGTATGCAAGGTAGTAGATAATCAGACAAGGAACGAAGGCCAAGGAACGGGGACTGGGGAATTGGGATTGGGGACTGGACGCATTGATCTAATCGACATGCAAGGGTTGGACTCGGGACATGCACCATTATACTCTGCTCTTGCGGGTCTGAGATGAGGCGGGCGTGCATATACCCCATATGATTGAGAACAGGAATACGTCAACGTCAGATGCGTTACCATATCATGGTTCGTTTCGAGATATCACTTCAACGTGGCCCAATCCCTCCCTGTAGCCCTAGGCCAGGACGAAGGACGAAGATCGAAAGAAGTGGGACACATCATCTGTGCGCAAAAGTACATTGAGAATGAAATGAAGATAATAGAGATTTACGTAGAATTATGCCTTTTTATTCGATTCTTTCGCTTTTTGAATTTTCAGCGCCGTGTCAGCCCGCTATCGTATAGTACAAACGGAACAAAAAATGATTTCGCCAAACCATACATCAGTCCCACCCCCAACGCCGAAAAATGCAGCTGAAGGTATCACAGCCTCCCTTCTCATTCCATGCTTTCCTCATTCCCTCCATATCCCTCTCTACCACCCTCTCCTCTCCCCTCTAATACCTCTTCCTCGTCGGCTCCGGACTCGGACTCCTCGTCACACTCCTCTCATCCCTCCCACGCTCCCTCAGCCACTTCTTCGTGCTCAGCTCCAGCTCCCTCTCCAGCTCGGGGCTCGGATTCTTGCGATGTATGAAGTTGCAGAAGCCGCCGCGCACGCAGCCCTCGCCCGAGTTCAGGCGGCAGCACGCCTCGCGGAAGTCGGTCACGGGCGAGAGCTCGCAGTAGATGGGGCGCGCGGCGTACCACCGGCTGTTGAGCGCGTCGCAGGCCTTCTGCGCCGAGTCCTCGTACTTGAAGCGCGCGTACACGTTGCCGATCAGATCTGTTTGGGCCTCGGTCAGTATCCATTGCCCCCAAGACTCGCAGAGAACGTTGGGGGAGGGGGGAACTCACGATCATTGTTGTTATCACAGACCACAACCTCCTCTAGCTCGCCATACTTGCACATCTCGCACCAAAAGTCCTCGTAGAAGGCGTCGAAGTGCATCTGCAGCTGCTTGGCGTCGAGCTTGGCCTTGGGGTCGTACGCCGGGTTCTGGTATAGGTTCGGGAGTAGAATCGTCTGCGAGTATGACGGCTTGACGTGCTTGCGGCTGCATCGATCGCCGTGCCGGCACGCCCCGATCTTGTAGTAGAAACTGCAGTTGACCTTGTCTTGCTCCGTCCCGAAGATGGAGGCGAGGTAGTTCGCCATGCTGGAGGTAGTGGAGGGGCGCGGGGGTTTGTGCGATTGGACTGTATGGAATTGCTATGTGATGGAATATATATGCGCAATGGCGACTGTTCTTGTGCGCGTTGGTGATGTAGAGTGTTGTTGAGAGTTGGGTGGCGCCAAAGACTGTTTTTGGGATATATAAAGTCGAGCAGCTGGATGTCGCGACGAGAATTGGATGCGGTTTAGCGCGATATAGATTGAACTCGAGGCTGACTAATTCGACGGGTGGCCGTCTCGACGCTTCCAGAGGCCAAGCCTTGCTGTCATTGGCTGTACAGCTTCACACTGTCCGTGTGAATTCCGAAAGACTTCAGCATACTCAGTAGAGCAATTTCAGTACGCACCCAGTGAACTGATATGAAAATAATGAAATATAAAAATCAAAATATCGCATTATGTGTCGATACATCTCTAATCCCAGACACTGCCATTTTACCGCCTACACTACCTATGTAACAGTCCTCCAACTCCCTCCCCTAAGGTCCCCTCATCCAATTCGACCGTGGTATATCAAATCTAAGGAAATTTTGTGCCTTCAAAGCTTCACTAATACACCCTCGGAGGCCCTTGGGTGCTTATCTATGTGGACGTCTCCTCCCTATTCCGCCTCTCATTTTTCATACATTTCGCATATATTTCACATATAATTCTCATATCTTTCTCATATACATCAAGCGCCTAGTGATGCGTCATGCTCATTTACAGCCTACACAGTAAACAAATCTCACTAATCCGTTCTTTCTTCCATTCTCTAACACAAACGCAACGCTTAAAGCAATAATCGCAGCATTTCCAACCTCCAACTCCATATCCACGCTTCCGTGGCAAGCCGCCTAAGACATGCATATTTTTTGCATCCAGGACACCGTCTCCACCCTTGCCCATTTGCAAGTGTAAGTATGTCGTGCAGACCTTGATCCGCGGCGCACTCGCCTCCATGGGCGAGATTCCTGTAGTGCAGACATGTCTCAGCATTGCATTCTTGACAAAGAGCACGATCCAGATCGTTGAATACATGAGAGGAAGGGATAAATCTGCGACGATATGACGTGGTGCAGTAAATCCTATCAGTTGTGAACTCCACTGTGGATTCCTCAAAGGCAATAAGTTCTGCAACGGAGAATTCGGTCTTGATATGAGAGAAGAGAGAAAAAGAGAGAGAGAGAGAGAGAGAGAGAGAGAGAGAGAGAGAGAGAGAGAGAGAGCAACGCACCTACGAGGAAAGAGAGATTCATCTGTAGTAGCGCGGACAAACAGTAATTTGAGGCATTCTTTGCTGTACAGTATATATGTTCGCAGGACAAGAAAATAGCGTCTTTTGAATGGGCCTTGTTTCCACAGACGACGCATTCAACAGGATATTGGGACTGCTTCCTGAATGCCGACGTTTGTCGAGAAGCATAATGGACTGAGGGTCCTGCCTCATCCTCATCACTGGATCCACGTTCTTCTGCTGCTGCAAGCGCCCACCAAGCATTCGTCTTTCGCCCTCTTCTTCAGGGATGAGGATGTTAGAGGTGTCCGGCTTCTCAAGCTCTGGATCGTCAATGGTGAGTCTCAGGATAAACCTCATATCCTGAAGAGCTTGGAGCTCCTCAGCTCTTGCCTCTTTGGACCGTTTATATTGACGGCCATAGCAATACTATGTGCCACTTTCTGGTCCTGAAGAAGAGAAAGATAAGTCTGCAGTTCATTCTGGAAGTCCAAGAAAGCCAGGTCATTGTCTGTGGCTGAATCAGCGACTTGCTTGCCTTTCTGGAAACCACGTTGGAGTTCTATATCCTGAGTTGAAAGACGATGGCTTCAATATCATCATCGAAGTTGGAGATCTCCTGAACACTGGCCATCGTAAAGAATTGATGATTGAGAAATGATTGAGAAATAAGATTATAATTGAAAATGATTGTTTGCAATATGCAAGTATAATTCTTTAAAGAAGTGTCAAGTTATTTGCAAAAGAAAATAACATGGTAGCACAAGGATTATTGGATGATGAGTGGACAAAACCAGACCAACAAACAGAGATGCATAATGGGCATTCTTATCCCAACATAAGTGAAATAATGACATACATACAGGATTTTTCGCTGGGTTGAACAGAGAATCTGATCACATAATCCAGTCCAAGAGATCTTCCCTGTCTCTCATCAACGACGCGGCTGCACTGCTCGATGCTCCAACTGCTCCATCCAAGCTTCCAGTCGCCCATTCACTCTCAATATTCTGCCCAAACGCATCGCTATTATTGTGCACCACTAATAGAGCATCTTCCAATTCCGTTTGCGGTTTATATGTTCCATAGGGCCCTCGAAATAATGCCACCTTCGGCATGACCTTCACCGCCGGCTGCTCACGCAGTGCTACTCGCAGGAAAGCGATAGCTTCCCGGTCCACATAATCGTTGAACGCAAAAGCTCGCATGTTTGAAAAGGTAGACGTTGAAGACAAATGCTTCACAGCAGCAAACTGGAGACGATTAAGCAGCGTCGAGCCGCCGAGGGCCTGTGCGAAGATCGACGGTGGGTCGGAGGTGTATACATAGCCCTGCGGACAAACTGCTTCGAGTATTGAAATCTCATTCCGGACTTGATGCACAGCGGTGTTGTAGAGAAGCTCGATGGAAATGACATCTCGTCCGTCTTTTGTTCGTGCAAACACATTTTGCAGATCGCTAGGTGACGAGCCCGGATCCATAATATGCCACTCTAAGAGCCTCAGTGCCTCTGTGAATGGCAGGATGTCTCCTTCTACCTCCTGCAGACTCGGCAAGCGGTTGGAGGCTACCAAATGTGAGATCATGTGCCCTCGAAGCTTTTCATCATAGTCCTTCCGCCCCTCTTCTTCCCACTTTGCCTCATCGTCCAAAATATTCCATTCCTTCTCTAGAGCCCGTCCCAAGACTTCAACCTCGCCCAGCAGACAAGCGGCCATCATGACGGAGCGGTACTCAAAGTCCATCTGTATGGCACAGCTGATGATGACCTTCCTCGATTGCTGCTTTCCGTCCTGATCTGGGAATGAGACAACTCCGTGTCCGCCGAGGTAGCGGTAGTCGCCGTGCATCCATCCCTCAACAACAGGGGTGATGAAAGTGTGCAGTGCGCCTTCGAGGTTGGTGATGACATCGCCGGCCTGACGGCCAATGAATTTCACGCCGATGGCTGAGTTTGCTTTTCGGCGCATGAGATGGGTGATGAGAGAGGAGGGGATAAAAGAGGAAGCGCTGATGCGCGGAGGAGGACATGTGAGGGGTTGTGAGATGTAGTAGTCGCGTGGATCGGCTTGTGAGGGAACGGGGGTTGGGATAAGAGAAGAGGAGGAACCGCTGAATGGAGGGAAGGATGAAGGAGGTGCTTTGAGGCCGGAGGGCGTAGGAGAAGACCCAGTCGAGTCTTCAGAGGACATTTTGGGATGGATGGAACTGAAAGACAGAGGGGGGGAACGTATAAATTTGGGAAATGGTGTTGCCTTGGAGGATAATGTCACGTGGATGGCTTTTGGCTGTGGGAGTTAAAGTGGCTGGCATGTAAATTACAAAATTGTAAGAAGATGGAATAATATTTATATTTACAGCCAGGTTAGTGATCTCGCGAAAATAATGTAATACAGTTCTGGAGGTGAACTGGTGTTGACAGAGGCCAGCATGAGAAACTGAGATGTCAAAGTTCAATGCAAAATGCATGAAGGAACAAAATCGGGCATTGATAACTGAGGCAAAAGTAACGTCTTTCGTATATTCTGGCAGGAAGAAGCAATGGCGAGGATTGGCACGCCTGATCGCTGAGCCTCATGGGGCAATGGTTGATGCCTCCACTTCAAAAGCATCGTTAAGGGATTCCAGGCCAGAGAGAAGAGGAAAAAGGAGGGATGGCGAATGGCAAATAGAATCAATATTTGAAAGACTTCCTTCCGTATGGATTCGCAGTAATATGGGGTGAAATGCGATGAGTTGGAACGGCGAAATGGACGAAAATTTCCTGAATTCGACGCCCCAATAGGTAAGGCTCTGAGTTGATCGATGAAGAGCATGCGGTGCTATCATGACAAGGATTTCCTTGAAAATAACAACTTGACAAGCCGAATCCGGGAGTATTGCTGAAGTCGAGGAACTATCGGGGCCTCATAAGGAATCCTTTGATATCCAGGTCGAATATGTCCGGAAACCGCAGTCGTACATTCGTCGGACCCTGATCTCACATATACAAAGAACTTCGAATATTTGGAAATCGTTGTATTGCAAGTGCGCTTCAACGCCCTTCAGCCAGTATCTGGTTGAAACCCCAGCCCGCAGCTAATGCTTGCATAACCAAAGAAGACCCTTTCCCATTTCCATCGCGCTTATCTCAATCTTCTTGCCTCACGCTCGGACTCGAGGAGGCAGAGAATGTCGTCCTCGCGGACTATTATGGCACACGTCAGTAATCTTGCATTCGCATCCTCGCAATCGAGCCGGGGCCGCTTCGTCGCGTTCATTCTGGTCGGAGATTCGTACCTGGGCCCTTGACGTTGCGGATAATGCTGCGGGTGGTGTCGTCCATGAACTCAACTCTGACCTGGGTAACACCTCCACGGGAACCTGTAGACCGTCAGAACTTCATCCTCCTCAGACATCCGTGCCTTCGCTCGCAGCGACGGGGTAATCGTGCATACCGGTACGGCCCAAAACGCGGGTGACCTTGACGAGCTTGACTGGGACCTTTGAGGCTTCCATTTTGGCGAATTCTGAAAACTGTCAGCGAGTCCGCAGACAGCAGTTCACCGGGCGAACATACATGACTGATGGGGTCGTGGATTCGAAGGGGTTTGAAAGATCGATGTCGTCGGCGTACGTCTGGGGCTAGCTGTGCTTGAGAATTCTCGAAATCGTTGTAGGGTTGCAAAAGCCAAAAACCCTATCTGTCTCGGTGAATTAAATCTCCGGCTGGATGCCTGATATGGTTAAGCGGGGTTTACGCCTGTCGGTGGTCTCCGTCGGTCGGTCGAGTCAGGCCCGCAAATCGCAACGCTTGTGCACGATTTTTGGAGGGGCACATAATTGGCGGGCGCCCAGGTACGTGGCAGACACTGTGAAGACAAGAAGGATATCTGCAATTGTACCCCATTAGGCGCTCCAAACACGTTTCACTCTCCAGTTCCCTCGCTGTCTCTCATACTGCATGCAAGGAACGAGCTTCAGATAAAGATCTTCGAATCAACCGTCGAGATTCCGGGATCAGTGAGTGTCGTGCAACCAGCTGCCGTGATACATATACATAACCCGACCTCACTGCCATGGATCTCGTAAACAGGTACGTGTTCTCTCCAGCAGTCCAGCAGATTTAAAGCATCATGTCTCAAAAGAAATCGATTTACGGATATACTGACCTGATCCGCTGCAGCCTTGAGGGGAGACTCCTGTTCGCCGTCCCGAAGAGTAAGTGACTCACGCCCATCCGCAAGAAGAGAGGTTGATACTTTGCAGAGGGACGTCTCAATGCCGCTGCTTTGAACCTGCTCGAGGGTGCAGATATCCAATTCCGCCGCGAGAACCGATTAGATATTGCGCTCGTCAAGAACCTACCGATTGCGCTTGTCTTCCTCCCAGCAGCCGATATCCCCACGTTCGTCGGAGAGGGCAGAGTAGATCTCGGCATTACAGGTCAGGATCAAGTCGCAGAGCATGACGCGGGTGTGAAGGCTCTGGCACGGACACTGGCAGCGTCAGGGGCGTCGACACCAGTAGAGCAGGCACAAAGTAAGGGATGTGAACCTGTCTTGGATCTCGACTTTGGAGCTTGCAAGCTGCAGGTCCAGGTACCGGTTAAGGGACAATATAAGACAGGGTCGGATTTGATTGGCAAGAACATCGGAACCAGCTTTGTTCACCTTGCGGAGGAGTACTTTGCCAGGTTGGAGGCGGAAGCCGGTGTAACAAATGGCGATGTTGCAGACAAGAGAAAGCTCAAGACGAAGATTATTGAGTTGAGCGGCAGTGTCGAAGCGGCATGCGCTCTTGGTGTTGCAGATGGGATTGTTGACTTGGTCGAGTCTGGAGAGACGATGAAGGCAGCTGGTCTGCAAGCCATTGATACCGTCGTATCAAGTATGGCAGTCCTGATTAAGTCCAAGAAGCCATCAAACCCAGCAATGGTGGAGTTGATTGCCTCAAGAATAAAGGGCGTTATCAGTAAGTATTCTGCCATTCATCGCACCATACTCTCACTAATGCAACTCGGCAGCTGCACAACAGTATGTCTTGTGCCAATACAACGTCGAGAGGACCCATCTTGCCGCAGTGACCAAGGTTACCCCTGGCAGACGTGCGCCAACGATCAATGCGCTTGAGGAGGAGGGATGGGTGGCTGTCAGCGCGATGGTGGAGAGGAAGAGGATTGCTACAGTTATGGATGAGTTGACGGACCTGGGCGCGACGGACATCTTGGTTCTCAGTATCATGAATACGAGAGCTCCTTGAATTGGCATTTTGTCGAGCATTTAGCACGGAGCAAGTAATCATTGGATATTGAGTCTATGACTCTACGTAATAAACGAGAGATCCGTAGAATTGAAAACTTATATCTCACGCATATTCGTAGTGCTCGATCTGTGAATTAATCCCTACCTCAGGATGATTACTGCTGAGAGGTCATTTCAAAATGAAAATTTACATCAGTTAATACGGGATTAACGGGAGAGATATCTAATTATGGAATTATTTACATTTTCCGGGACTTTATAGCTTTGGATTTTTCGATATTGAAATGTTCTTTGTCACGAGTAAAAACAAATATACAAATATAATTTGTAGGAAATGTTGGAAAAAACACTTAACTTCTAATCAGAATTTCCGAAACTTTATAACTTATAGTAACATATTCATACTTCTAAACCAGCATTATTAATAGAAAATAATAATATCAAATACCAACTCTATGATTACACCACGCCATCTAATAAATGATAAATCCATCAAAAATCCTTGTCTTCACAATTCCCCCTCCTCGGTGGCCTCAAGACAGCCTTCTCACTCAGCCCTGTATGACGTACCCCCGATTGAGTCTCTCGCTCCGCAGGCGCAGGCGCTCCGAAACTCCCGTCAGCCTCGCGAGTGGTCACCACACCACACCAAAGAACCCTTATAATTGGCCATGTCGCTGTCCTAACTACAATATATATATATTCGTCTACGTAGAGTATTTACCTCATCTAGCTACATTCTATATCATGCTCACCCTCTAGCATCGGCAATCTCACACTTCGTGAGTCCGCGATCACTGATATTACAGCCTGTTCGTCGCAATGCCATCCCCACCGCCGCGCATGCCTTCCACCGTGCCAGCGCTACAGAACAATGAGTCCCTCCTCGCGAAGGTCCGTATCGTCCCATCACCCACCCCCCGTCTACACCCAGGCCAGTCCATCGGCTGCGCCAGCCAGCACAGTCCCCGCCTCCCTCGCGCACCGCAATCCGGCCACTGACACCCGCGCAGCTCATCATCACGCCCCTCACCTTCCTCTCCTTCCTCGTCTCCCTCTTCCTCGTCGACACCTACAAGACCTCCCTCCGCGCCCCGCCACCGCCCGCACCCACGCTGCGCGGCCGCATCGCGCAGCGCGTCCATCGCTGTCTGTTCAGGCCGCAGCAGCCGTATCGGGATGTGCGGCCGCCGGGGAGTCCGCCGCCGCAGCCGAAGGGTGAGGAAGGGGAGGGGGAGTGGGTGTGGCATACGAAGCAGCGCAAGATGCTGAGGATGGAGGTCACGGAGGCATTTGAGATTAGGCAGTGGGTGCTGGTTGTCATGGGGGCGGTGTGTTGCCTGGGCGCGCTGGGCTGTTGGTGGCTTGTGGGGTGGGTTTGGAAGAGGGCGTTCGAAAGTGGGTGAGGGGGGAGATGATGTGGCGGGTATGGGACGAAGGCGCAGCTGCAGATGCTGGGGCCGTGGATGCAGGGCTGATGTGGTGCTGGAGAGGAGTAGCGGGGAAGGGTTGAAGAGTCTGGCTCTGAAAAGGACGTCAGTGGTGGTTATAGGGCGCGGAGACGGTTTCGATGTTGAGCTGAGTTGTGGATTTGGCGACTGGTGGCTGAGAGGCGATGAGAAGGGAATCACCTCACGATGTCTTCGCAGTCTACAGATATCAGAGCTTCAGCGCTGCGCACCCCAGGCGAAAGGCAGAATTCGCTTCGGACGAGGACGTTGCAGTAGTGATTCTGGCTACGAAGATGGAGCCGCACAACCTGTCAAATCTCGATGGCCATCCCGTATTCGATGCTCTTGGAGTCGAGTCGGGGATCATGATCCGCCGTGACCAGGTCAGGAGAAGGATAAGGAGGTTATCTGGAGAGTTTCGGCGGATCTGGATACGCTCTGCTCATTGTCAGTTTGAGGAGTTCTGGCCGACTGTCTGGAGTACGTCAGCAGAGGGATGAAGCTTCAACGCCGTTCGAACGCTGCATGATATGAACGCTTGGACTTATCCATCTGAATGAAAACCTAGACGCCTCCACAGAAAGCGCAGCGGGAGTTCAAGACGGGATTTCGACGACGATGAGGAAGAAGCGGACTTGGGCGTTGCCGTCTACTCCTCTGGTTCTTATTCTTTCGAGATGAATGAGAATTCGAACGATCATCTGAGGATGAGACGTTGGAGGACTTGGAATCCGCGTCTCTCATGTATCACATCTGTGTGGAATGAATGAATTTTTTTTCAAAAAAAAAAAAAAAAACTCGAGATCGACATGAAGTCTGGCTGGCTTCTTCATATGACCCACGTGAGTAGTCTATCACGAGGCGTCCGGCTTGAGCCGATGCATCAGTCTACATACATGGTCGACGCGGAAAATCCAAAGTGAGATGAGTTTGATCGTGGCATGATGATTCTCCACTCTCGAGGGAAGCAGCATTCATGCCCGCTCCCGGCTAGCTAATATGATAGCAGAGGTCCGGGGAGGTGACAAGCTTAGCTACATGCATGCATGCATGCATGCATGCATGACCCTTGGTGGGCTTCTGACATTGGAATCGGAAGACGTAGAACACACGTGCATGGGGATATGGGACTGTGGCGTCGCATCGTACAAATCGAGGCTGTTGGACGGGATCTGGTGCCCCGGTCGAGCGCGATGGAGCGCGATCGAGTTAGATGATGCCGCGCTGCATGACAAAGCGATTCCGAGAGCCGCCAAGGACGACGTCGCTGTGGGGCAACACATCATCAAGCATCCCTCGATCAGGAGAGGAGGCACGTGTGTAGTCATTCAGTGATCAGTGACATCTCGAGTGAAGGCCAAGCAGAGACGAAGTATCAGAGGTATCATGCCACGTCTCGTCCCACGCGAAGATACATAGTGAGTGTACTCCAGTACTCCAGTACAGTATTGTACGGAATACTGACCAATGCCACAGTACGCTGCACTGAACATACTGTATGTACTCATAGAGACTGTTCTCTACTGCGTGTGTAAGTATGCACGATGTACATAGCAATACGGAGTAATTCATCCCAACTTCCCCAAGTCCCAAGTCAATGGCGCAAGACGAGTCTGTCAGTGTGTCCTGGACGACATGTCTTTAAGTAATGATGGATGCACACACACGACTCACAACAACAATATTGATGAAGAAGAAGACTCCGTCCTGCCCAGCAGAGCAACTGTCCACCACCACAACACCGCAACACAGCAACACAGCAACACAGCAACACAGCAACACAGCAACACAGCAACACAGCAACACAGCGTCCACCTCGAGCCAATCAGCTCCCCACGTGCATCGACATGTCGTTGAAATTGAGCCAACGAGCTGTCGGGAAACCCACACGTGTGCATCAACACCATCGAGCCGCCATCCCGCTACTGCAGAAACGCCTGCCGCCAAGCGCGTCCGTGCAACTAGGTTAGTGCCGGCCTGGGCGCGCTTGGCTCTAACGACCGTTCCCTGTCTCCCACTCCCCCACGACGATGACAGACGACGACGACGACTCAGGTCACCCGAGAATAGGTACTGTATGTAATATACATACGCAGATTTTACATGATTTCATGCTGATTTCCTTGATGATTACCATCAAGTCCGCTGACAACGTGTTGACGGTCCGCTGCGGGGGTTTTGGGGAGAAAAAAGGATTGGGGGGGGGGGGGGGGTTCAAAGGAACTGGTGTGCCCTCGGGGGGGGTCGGGGGGGCGAGTGGGGAACCAACATTCTTCTGGGGGGTCGTTTGGGGGGGGGGGGGACGCGGGGTTTTCTGCGGGG